>Ga0182027_10000008_pt1 | contig 281551 bp, 195 predicted proteins | sample 712E1DmetaG_FD_121300 | JGI IMG/M metagenome (GOLD analysis project Ga0182027, IMG submission 121300) | Permafrost microbial communities from Stordalen Mire, Sweden - 712E1D metaG (Illumina Assembly) | ecosystem: Environmental > Terrestrial > Soil > Wetlands > Permafrost | place: Sweden...
GATGCCCGGCTGGCAGACCATCTGGCGCGGCTGGCAGCGGCTGATGTGGATGTGCGAAGGATTAGCAATACTAACCCATGACTAAAAAGATGTGGGTAATGACAAGGTCTATGACCGTCGCATGCCTCTCAAAACATTTATTTTCACCTCTTTTGCGTTCCTTGCGGTTGTTTCCAGCCTTTCCGTTTCCGCTCAAATCCAGCAGGCCTGGGTAGCCCACTACAACAACGGCATCACCAACGGCACCCATCAGGCGGTCAAGATGGCTTTGGACTCTGCCGGGAACATTTATATCACAGGCTTTTCCCAGAACACCAACGGCAATCTGGATTATGTCACCATCAAATATGCGCCCAACGGCAACCAGCTTTGGGCCGCCCGTTTCGATTCAACCAACACCGCGACGGCTAAACCGGCGGCGCTGGCTCTCGACCCAAGCAAAGGCGTCATTATCACCGGAAGCGCCCTGACCATAAAGTACGACTCGAATGGAAATCAAGTTTGGACCGCGCCTTATGCCGGCACGGCTTTGGCTCTCGATCCGGCCGGCGACGCCTATGTCACTGGATTTGGGACGAACTTTAACACAGTCAAGCTAGATCCAACCGGAAGCAATTTGTGGGTCAGCACATTTAGCGAATCCGCCGGGCCGACGATATCGCAGGCCGTCTTGGTGGACAGCGCGGGCAATGTTTACGTGTCGGGTCTTGACACATTCGTTTACGCTAGAGGGGCGTCCGGGAGATTTCAGGGCTTCGTAGCGCTTACGACTATAAAGTATGATCCAGACGGCAATCAAGTTTGGAAAGCGACCACGCAGGGTGGAGATTTCAATGCCACAAGCCTGAAGGTTGAAGGCGTTGCGCTCGACAGCGAGAACAATTGTTGTGTCGCGGCTCAGTTTTATCCACAAGTAAATCAATACTCTGTTTACAAGATTAGTAGCAACGGCGCAGCAATATGGAGCGCCGTGAATCCAGATGCCTCATGTGGCTCCGACCTTGTACATGGACTAGCGATTGACAGGACTGGCGAGGTCTTTGTAACAGGCCAAACATGCTACTTTGCGCCAAATGATGCTTATGCGACTTTTGAATATGGGACTTACAAAGCAAATACGAATGGGTCATGGATTTGGACAAACACGTTTCCTCCTGTTCCGGTTCAACCAAGCGTAGCCACTTCGATTGCGGTTGACAATGTGAACAATGTTTATGTCACTGGATACTCGTTCGGAACAAACTCTGGAAATGACATTGTGACGATCAAGTATGACAATAATGGCAATCAGATCTGGCTGGAACGGTATAATGGGCCGGCGAACGGGGATGATGAGGGGAACGCGATTGCGGTGGATACCAACGGCAATGTGTATGTGACCGGCTATGCGACGGTGGCGGGCGGCGGCACGGAGATGGTTACCATCAAATACGCCCCCGGCCCCTTGCTCCAGAAGCAGTCCAATGGGAGCATCCTGCTGCAAGCGGTGGGCGCGGCCGGGCAGAACTTCGATATTCAGGCCAGCACCAATCTCCAGACCTGGCAGGATCTGGGCACCAACACCGCCGACACCAACGGCATGCTCCAGTACACCGACACCAACGCCCCCCTCTTCGACCGCCGCTTTTACCTCACCATTCCCCAGTAATGAAGGGTGAATGGTGAATGGAGAACGGGGAAGGCTTCCGCCGTCGCCAAGGGGATGGCGGTCAAGCAAACTTCTAGTATTTCTTGGAAAACTTCTTCCGCGAATCTTCCGGCGCTGGCGCGGCGGGGGTTGTGCCCGCTGGCGCCGCCGGGGGTTCGGCGGGTTTGGCGGCGGCGGCGGGAGGCGCGCTTTTTTCATCGGCTGCGGCCGGGGAAGCGGGCTTGGACACGGCTTCGACAAAAGCCAGGCGCAGGCTGGTCAGACTCTGCTTGAGCAGGCCCTCTTCCAGTTTGTCGAGGTTCCCCTTGGTCTTGGCCTCCAGCATTTCGAGTTGATCAATGAAATATCGGGCGTGTTCCAGGTCCTGCGTCACCTCGCCCGTCTGCGGATGCGGGGTCAGGCCCAGGAAAATGGAAGCCATATTGGTTTGTTGGATGACGAGGCTGGCAAACATGGCGGACACGATCTCTCGGTGGTCCATGGGCGCAGCCGTGGAATCTGGGGGGACGGGATTATTCATGGGGCGAATTTTTTTGGTGCTGGCTGATTTCTGCCATCAAAAAATGAATCAGATATTTCAAGCGCGGCTCCACCTCGACCGTTTCCAGAATAATCTGCTTCTGGGCGGCGCGGGAAAGCAACACCGAAGAAACCAAGTCGGCGACTTGATTGGGATCGTTGAGCCTTTCCAGACAACTCATGATCTCCGGGGCGGTCGGCAGCGCCTGGGCGTGTTTGATCTTGGCTTTGAACTTTCGCGCGTCGGGGGAGCAAGCGGAAAAACCGAGTTGAATTCGTTCGGTGACCAGATCGCGCACTTTGGCCATCAACGCGTCAATCGCCACGCTGTCGCGCGCCGGCGCGCGCAACGGCCGGATTCGGCTGACCGGAAACGGTTCTTGGCGGACCATTTTCAAGAGTTCCACCCGCGAAATACCCTGGAGAATGAGATGCGAGGTGCCGTCGGGATGGTCCACGCACACCCGCACCAGGCCCAGGCCGGCGATGGCCGAGGGGGTTCCGCCGGCGCAGCCGGGTTTCTGCATGGCCACGACAAACATGCGGCTCGAGCGCAAGACCGCCGCCAGCATCCGGCGGAAGCGCGGCTCATAAATGTGCAGCGGCAGGAGGGCCTCTGGGAACAGGGTGGCCCCGGGCAACGTCATCACTGGCGCCTCATTCGGAAGTTCCATGCCCACAGTTTACCGGCAATCCACTTTAAATCAAGGTGGACCTGGAAGCTTGCCAAACCACCCCTCTGTGCTTCATTGTAGCAGCATGAAATCAAACGCCGTCGCCATCATCTTGGTCCTTGCCTGTCTTGGCCTGGGTGCCGTTCTGTTGGTGGACAACAAGAAGCACGCCGAGGAAAAGCAAAAGCAGGACAACACCATCCAGGAATTGACCAACACCGTCTCCACCCTCGATGGCAAACTCAGCGAGCTGCGAGTCGTCAATTCGACCCTGGAAACCAATCTTGCCCTCACCAAGCTGGAGGACTCCAACGCCTTGGCCGCCGCCAGAGCCGAGCTGGCCAGCACCGCCGCCAGCCTGGAAAAATCCCAGGCCGATGCCAAAGCCGCCCAAGCCGCCGCCGATGCCGTCAAGGCCGGGCAGGACAAAAAAATCAGCGATTTGGAAGCTCAAAATCTGGAACTGGACAAACAATCCAACGACCTGCGCGGCTCCATCACCAACCTGGAAACGCAAATCCTGGCAACGCAAAAGAAACTGGCCGCTTCGGAGGGCGACCGGGAATTGCTCCTCAAAGAATTGAAAACCCTCCAGGCCCAGAAGGAGGAATTGGAAAAGAAATTCAACGACCTGGCCGTCCTGCGCGATCAGGTCAGGAAGTTGAAGGACGAACTTTCCATCGCCCGCCGCCTGGACTGGATCCGGCGCGGCATTTACGACTCCATCACCGAAAAAGGGGGCGAGCGGCTGATCCATCCGGCGCAGGCCGCGCCGCCGGCAACCAGCGGCGCCCTCAACGTGGAACTGCGGCAAAGCGGCGGCGTCAAGGTCACCCCGCCGGCCTCGACCAACGCCGCGCCGGCGAAGTAGCGCCGCGAAATCTGATCTTTGATATTGACAGATTCCTTTGCACCCTTCGCCGGAAAATTTAATTGACTCGCACGGACGGGTCCTGCGCGACCTGCGCGTGAGCGTGACCGATCACTGCAACTTCCGCTGCCTTTATTGCCTGCCCGAATCCGCCGCGGCCGCCACCTTCCAGCAGGCCCGCTTTCCCCAGCGCCAGGAGCCGCCGCCCGCGCCCCAGATCCCCCGCTGGCGGCCCAAGCCGCAGCCCCTGACCTTCGACGAAATCGAGCGCGCTGTCCGTGTCGCCGTCCAGATGGGCATCCAAAAAGTGCGGCTCACCGGCGGCGAGCCGCTGCTACAGCCTCAATTGCCGGGCCTGGTCGCGAAAATCGCCCGCCTGCCGGGACTCCTGGATCTGGCCATCACCACCAACGGATTCCTCTTTCCCGAAAAGGGCCGGGCACTCCGCGACGCCGGATTGCGGCGCGTGAGCTTCAGCCTGGATTCGTTGGACCGCGCGAATTTCAAAAAAATCACCGGCCACGACGCTTTGCCGCAGGTTTTGCGGAGCATTGAACTGGCCCAGGAGCTTGGCTTGCACCCGGTCAAAGTCAATGCCGTGATCATCCGGGGCGTCAATGACCATGAGATTGTTTCCCTGGCCCAATTCGCCCGCGGCCGCCAATTAAGCCTGCGCTTCATCGAGTTCATGCCGCTGGATTCCGGCCGGGTCTGGAACAAGGAACTGGTGGTCTCCGGCGAAGAGATTCTGCGCCGGCTGCGGGAGCATCTGTCGCTGCAACCAGTGGTTTCCATCAACCCGTCCGAGACCGCCAAACGCTGGCTGCTGGCCCACAGTCGCGGCGAGATCGGCGTCATCGCTCCGGTGACCCAACCCTTTTGCGGCCATTGCAACCGGCTGCGCTTGACGGCGGACGGCAAACTCCGCACCTGCCTGTTCAGCACTGTGGAACACGACCTCGGGGCGCTGCTGCGCGACGGGGTGCCGGATGACGCGATTGCCGGCTTTCTCCGCGCCGCCGTCTGGCGGAAAGAAGCGCGGCATCACATTGGCGAGCCGGATTTTGTCCAGCCCGTCCGCACCATGAGCCACATCGGCGGGTAGCTCTTCCCCGGCTTGCGAATTGACGATTTGACAATTGGCGGTTTCCGCTATGATTTGATTTGTCTATGCCTACTTACCAATACGCTTGCGCCAAATGCCAGCACCAATTCGAGCTAGTCCAGTCCATCAAGTCCCCCCCCCTGAAGATTTGCCCGCGGGAAGCCTGTCCCCGCAAGCCCTGGGGCAAAGGCAAAGTGCGGCGGCGCATCAGCACCGGCGGAGGCCTGATCTTCAAGGGCTCCGGCTTTTACACCACCGATTATCGCAGCGAGAATTACAAGACCGCCGCCAAGAAGGACACCGATTCGCAGACACCCGCCAAGACAGAAACCAAGCCGGCAACCCCGGCGGAAAGCAAACCCGCGGCGTCCAGCAAGCCCGCCGGCGGCAAATCCGCCGGCGAGGCAAAATCCGCCACTTCCGCCTCCCCCGGTCCGGCCCGGGAAAAAGGTTAGCCGTATCCAGGCAGAGCCATGGTCGCATTATTTATTGTGCGGAGGGAGGTTCTCTGTTACTGAAAGCGCGTTCAAATGACGCCACCAATTGAGTTGCCCGTTGCTGGATTGCATCCAGAGACCGCAACTGCGCCTGAATGGCAGTCATTCCCGTTTTGGCGGGGAAGAAAGCCCCGCAAATTATGAGCGATCCCGCCCTTGAATTGCGCCGGCTGAGCCGGCTTCATCATGCTTCCAGCCGGGTCAGCCAGGCGATGGTTCAGGCCCATGCCTCGGAGGAATTCGTGCCCCAAATCTGCCAGCGCCTGGTCAGCGACGGCGGCTTCGTCCTGGCCTGGATTGGCCGGCGCCAGGCCCAGACGGCGGCGGTTGTTCCGATCGCCTGGAGTGCAACCTCTCCCTGCGATCTGGAGCAAATCAAGTTGTTGACCTGCGACGGTCCGGACGGCGGCAGTCTGGCCGGAGCCGCCCTGAGCGGGGCAAAGACGGTGGTCTGGCAGGACTATGGGGCGCACTGCCAGACGCCGCCGGCGCGGCAGTTGGCCAAACAGGCCGGCCTGCGCGCGGCGGCGGCTTTTCCCATGCAATGCGGCGTCGGGGCGCCGGGCGTTTTGGCGCTGTATTCTTCCGAAGTGAATCCTTTCAGCGGGAAGGAGATTTCGCTGCTGGAGGAGGTGGCCGAGATTATTTCCATGGGCCTGCTTCATTTGGAGCAGGAAGCCAGGCAAAAGGCCGAATTGGCCGATGAACGAAGTTTTCTCCGGGCGCTGATGGAAAATTCCGAGAATCTCATTTATTTCAAGGACCTCAACTCCCGCTTCATCCGCTGCAGCCAGGGGCAGCATGAGCGCTTCGGCTCCACCCCGCAAAACATCGTCGGCAAAACAGACTTCGATTTCTTCCGCGAGGAACACGCCCGCGAAGCCTTTGCCGATGAGCAGAACATCATCCGCACCGGCGTGGCCCTGGCCGGCAAGATCGAAAAGGAGACCTGGAAAACCGGCCAGGACTCCTGGTGCATCACCGCCAAAATGCCCTTGCGCAACGATGCCGGCGAGATCATCGGCACTTTCGGCATCTCCAAGGACTTTACCGCCGTCAAGCAGGCCGAGGCCAAGCTGGAGGAAATGCACCGCCAGTTGGTCGAAGCCTCCCGCGTGGCCGGCATGGCCGAAGTGGCCACCAGCATTCTCCACAACGTGGGCAACGTCCTCAACAGCGTCAATGTTTCCAGCTCCGTGCTCAGCGAAAAAATCCGCAATTCCAAAGTCGCCAGCGTCACCAGACTGGCCGCCCTCCTCCAGGAAAATGCCGCCGATCTCCCCGCCTTCTTCTCCGGCCCCAAGGGCCGCCAGGTCCCTTCTTATTTGGCCGAACTGGCCAGCCATCTCGCCGCCGAGCGCGACGAACTCCTCCGCGAAATCCAGTCCCTCAACGCCAACATCGAACACATCAAGGAAATCGTCGCCGCCCAGCAAAGCTACGCCCACCACGCCGGCGTGATCGAACCCGTCAAGCTGACCGATCTGGCGGAGGACGCCCTGGGCATGCACAAAGCCGCCATGGGCCGCCATGCCGTCCAGGTCATCCGCGAATACCACGACATCCTCCCCATCCTGGTTGACAAACATAAAGTTCTCCAAATCCTCATCAACCTCCTCCACAACTCCAAGTACGCCCTCGATGAAGGCGGCGCCCCGGAAAAACGGCTCGTCCTGCGCGTGGAAAACAACGGCCCCAATGGGGTCAGGCTTTCGGTCATTGACAATGGCGTCGGCATCGCCCCGGAGAATCTGGCCCGGGTCTTTGAGCACGGCTTCACCACGCGCAAGGAGGGCCACGGTTTCGGGCTGCACAGCGGCGCCATCACCGCCAGGGAATTAGGAGGCTCTCTGACGGCCCACAGCGAGGGCGTGGGCAAAGGCGCCACTTTCATCCTCGAACTTCCATGCCAACCAAAGACAACAGCCCCATGAACCCCAAGGCCGTGGAAAAAAATTTGCGCATTCTGGTCATTGATGACACCCGGGCCGTGCATGATGATTTCCGCAAAATTCTTTGCGACCCCCAAAACTCCGGCGCCAGCCTCGCCGCCGCCGAAGAAGTGCTTTTCCCCGCCCAGGCCGCCGCCGACCAGTCGCCCTCCTTTGCAGTGGATTCCGCCTTCCAAGGCGAGGAGGGACTGGCCAAAATCCGCCAGGCCCTCGCCGCCGGCCGCCCTTACGCCATGGCTTTCGTGGACGTGCGCATGCCCCCCGGCTGGGATGGCGTGGAAACCACCGCGCGAATCTGGAAAGAATACCCGGACCTGCAAGTGGTCATATGCACCGCCTACTCCGATTATTCCTGGAATGGAATGCTCGCGCGGCTGGGCAGCAGCGACAAACTGGTCATCCTCAAAAAGCCCTTTGATACCATGGAAGTCCTCCAACTGGCCTCCGCCCTCACGGAAAAATGGCGCCTGCACCAGGAGTCCCGCCTCAAGCTCGAGCAGTTGGAGAATCTCGTGCGCCAGCGCACCGTGGATCTCCGCTCCACCAACGAAAGCCTGCAAACCGAAATCATCGTCCGCAAGGACGCCGAGGCCCGCATTCACGAGCAGGCCCGCATGCTCGACCTGGCCCACGACGCCATCCTCGTGCAGGACTTGGACGGCCGCGTGCGCTACTGGAACTCCAGCGCCGAGCGCCTCTACGGCTGGACCTCCTCCGAGGTCATCGGCGCCCGCATCGCCGACCAGTACTGCGGCGACGCCGCCGCCCTGGACAAGGAACGCAAGGCGCGCGCCCTGGTGGCCCAGGGCGACTGGAGCGGCGAACTCAACCACGTCACCAAAACCGGCCGCGTCATCCTGGTTCACAGCCGTTGGACCCTGGTGCGCGATACCCAGGGCCAGCCCAAAGCCATCCTCATCATCACCACCGATATCACCGAGAAAAAGCAGCTCGAAGCCCAGTTCCTTCGCGCCCAGCGCATGGACAGCATCGGCACCCTGGCCACCGGCATCGCCCATGATCTGAACAACATCCTGGCCCCCGTCATGATGATCGGCCCCTTGCTCCGCGCGGAAATCAAAGACAAAGGCACCCTCTCCTTGCTCGATTCCATGGAGGCCAACGCCCAGCGCGGCGCGGACATTGTCAAACAAATCCTCACCTTCGCCCGTGGGGCCAGGAGCGAAAAGGCGCCCTTGCAAACCTATCGGCTGCTCAAGGAATTTTCCTCCTTCATCCGCGAAACCTTTCCCAAATCCATCCTCCTCAACTTCGCCGTGCCCAAGGACCTCTGGATGGTCCAGGGCAACAGCACCGAATTGCACCAGGTCCTGGTCAACCTCTGCCTCAACGCCCGCGAAGCCATGCCCAAAGGTGGGGCACTGACCCTTTCCGCCCAAAACGTGACCCTGGATGACAACGCCGCCGCCACCATCCCCAACGCCAGGCCCGGCCGTTACGTCATGTGGATCGTGGCCGACACCGGCGTCGGCATTCCCTCCCGGAACCTGGACCGCGTCTTTGATCCGTTTTTCACCACCAAAGAAGTCGGCAAAGGCCCCGGCCTGGGCCTGTCCACCGTCCTGGGCATTGTCAACACTTGCGGCGGTTGCATCCAGTTGACCAGCGAGGTGGGCCGCGGCACCGAAGTCAAAATCCTTCTCCCGGCCGTCGCCGCCGGGACGCCCCTCCCGGAGAAACCCCTGCCCGAGCCGCCCCGCGGCGCCGGCGAACTGGTGCTCATTGTTAACGATGAAGAAGCCCTGGGCGCCGTCGTGGAAAAAGTCCTGACCGCCTCTGGCTACCGCGTCCTGGTCAGTTCGGACGAAACCGAGGCCGTGGAACTCTATCGCCGCAACTGGCGCCAGATCGGCGTCGTCCTGGTGGACCTGATCATGCCCGACCTGGAGCAGGTGACCAATGCCTTCCGTGAAATCAATCCCGCCGTCAAACTAATGATCAGCAGCACCATGTCCCCCGAGCAACTGCCCGCCCCCCTGCGCCTTCCGCCCCATGTCTTTCTGCCCAAGCCCTGCCAGACCGCCGCCCTCCTCGACACCCTGCGAACCATCCTCGCCAACGCTCCGCCCAAATCGAAATCTTAATCCTGCTCTTAATCTTAATCCCATTAAAAGGTCGAAGCTGGGCCTGAAAGCCCCCAATGTGAAAGCGCGGGAGCGGTTGGTCTGAATGGCGGCAAAAAAGTCGTCCACGATACTTTAAAAAGTGAGAACGGATAACGTTTGGTTGGTTCTTGGTTGACACTTGGTCGGTCCGAAAATCGGTCAGGAAAAAAGCTTGCAAAAACCCGGAATTACCCCGAAACCACCCACAGATTATGCCGTACAGCCGAATATCCTTGAAAACTCTTCTCACCGCAACTCTGCTGGTCCTGCTCGGTTTGACGCGATGCCTGGGATCAACCGCAATCAACGTCGGCGATGGCTGGCACACCATGCTGTGGTCCGAAACATCGGGCGCATTCGATTTCATGGGTCCATATACTTTTACCTCCTCCACACAGGTGGTGGTTACCATCGCTGACTACGGTTATGATTTCGAACAATACAATGTCTATGATTTGGACTTCGGAGGGTATCTAGGCTCAACCTCCGTGCCGGGCAGAAGGGGCGTTTTCATTGACAACCCGGATTCGGCGCTGGCCAGCGCGCAGTGGAGTCACGGCCAGTTCCCCCTCAGCGGCGGCAGCCACGCGATTTCCGGCATGCTTGCCGCGACCGGGCCGGGTGATTATGCAGGTCTTGCGATGGCTTTTCTGCGGGTGGATGTAGTCGGCAGTCAGCCGGGCGCTCTATTCGCCCCGGTGCCCGTGCAATTGGGCGTGGCCTCGAACTTCAATGTGGGGGTCAATCCAGTGTCCATCGCGGTGGCCGATTTCAACCGGGATGGGAATTTGGATGTTGTCACTGCGAACGATTCAACCGGTGATTTAAGCATCTTGTTGGGCGATGGAAAAGGAGGATTCACGCTCAAGACCAATTATTCCATTGGGACCGTCCCACAAGGCGTTGCCGTCGGTGACTTTGATGGCGATGGCATTCCCGACATCGTAGCGACAAGAGTCTATGGCAACGCGTTTATTTTATTGCGGGGATTGGGTGATGGAAATTTTGCGCCGGCCACTTACCAGAATTTCAATGCCAGCGACGCGGGAGGAGCTGTTCTTGTGGGAGACTTTAATAATGACAAAAAATTAGATATTGTCGCGGCTGTTCGTCCAGTAGGATTCACAGCCAGCCTGGGTGCCGGTAATGGCTCCTTTTCAAACGCCGTGCCGAAAGGTGTTTATTGTGACAGTGACATCGCGATGGGCGATTTCAACAGCGATGGAAAGCTGGATATGGTGGTTCCCTATTCCAGTGGCAAATATCTCACCATCTTGCTTGGAAATGGCGACGGGACATTCGGCCCGGCAACCAACTACGCCGTCCCCGCCAACCTGTCGACCAGTGTGTCCGGAGTGGTCGCAGTCGCCGACTTGAATGGCGATGGGAAATTGGACCTGGTTGCTGCCGGGCAATCGGGGACAAACTGCATCACTGTCTTCCTCGGCAATGGCGATGGGAGCTTCACCGTGAAGACCAATTACGGCTATGGTTTCGGGGCCAGTACGATTGCGCTCGGCGACCTGAATGGCGATAAAATTCCCGACCTGATCGTCGGCGCCGGGGCTAATGTGTATGTGATGCTGGGTAATGGGGATGGCACCTTCGGACCGCGCGTCAATTTCCCAGTGGCCAACGGCGTGGAGGCATTGGCCATCGCAGATTTCAATAATGACGGCCTGCCCGATATTGTATCCGCAAATGAATACGGGACGATTAGCGTGTTATTGAATCAAACTTTTCCACAATTGCAAATTTCCGCGGCCACCAACCAAATCGTGCTGAGTTGGCCCGCCTCCGCCTTTGGGTTCCAAGTTGAGACGTCCACAAGCTGCGCCGCAGCGAACTCTTGGAGTGCTGTCGGTTCAACCCCGACGGTGACAGGCGCCCAGAATATTCTCACCAATTCGATGGACGTCAGTCCTCGATTTTATCGGCTGAGAAAATAGGCCGCATACAAGCACAAGTTCGCCATTTAAACTCTCCTGGAAGTCGAAGGTCCTAGCATTGCCGCATCCCCATTTTTGGAATCAAGGCTTGGCAACGGTTCTCGCTCAACCGTATGCAGTTCAATAACTTGCAATCAATCCAGTTTCGGATCCCTCAAAATCGCCTCAAAAAATGACCGTTTTAGCAAAGGAACCGAATGTTCCCAAATCTTGTCCAAAACCGATTTTGTGCTGGACATGTTTTCCACAAATGGGAACGTTTTACTTGTATCCAGGCGACCCCCATGCAGATGAAAACAAAAGTGATTAAAACGCAGTCTGAATATGCGACAGCGTTGGCGCGAGTTGAAAAACTTATGGACGCCAAGCCCGGCTCTGCGCAAGGCGACGAGTTGGAAATTCTTTCATTATTGATTCACGATTACGAGGGCAGCGTTTTCCCAATCGCCAAGCCGGACCCGGTGGCAGCGATTCGTTTCCGCATGGCCCAACAGGGCCTCACCAACAAAGATCTGGTGCCCTTCCTGGGCAGTCGAAGCCGTGTTTCTGAGGTTCTCTCAGGGCGCCGCAGCCTCAGCCTCAAAATGATCCGTGCCTTGGTCTGTGGTTTGCGCATCCCGGCTGACGTCCTGCTGGGTGAGATGCAAAATGCCTGACCCATCGCGCAGGCACTCCCCGTAAATAGGCCTGTCATTGCCGCATCCCCATTTTTGGAATCAAGGCTTGCCGACGGTCCCCGCTCAACCGTATGCAGTTCAATATCTTGCAATCAATCCAGTTTCCGACGCCTCAAAACCCCCTCAAAAAATGACCGTTTCGGCAGGCAAAACGGCCTTTGCCCCAAATTATTTTTGTAATCGTATTCTGACTCTTCCCACCCTGACCGCGACTTCGCTCCTTTTTTACAGGTCGTTCGTCGTGGTTTTGGCGCTCATTTTTGCGATGAAAATCGTACCCACGGTGGGAATGACAAATCTGGCAACTGTGCTGTAATGGTTCCATGAATGCTCAATTAGCATCAAATGAAACTGTAGGCGCCTGTTTCAAAATGACGAGCGGATCTGCTGCGGGCAAAAGTCCCGCCGCGGAACCCCTTGGCTTTGTCAACCACGCCCTGGGCGAGAAACGGCATTTTTGCCAAACGAACCCAAGTTGGCGGCTCCCCAAATGGATCAAGGCCAATAAAGGTGAATAAAGGTAAATAAAGGTAAATAAAGCCAAAAAAAATAAAATCCATGACTCAAAATGCTAAAATCGCCCGCCTGCCTTCCCACATCCGCCATCCACCCGTCACCCACCCAGACCGGCCCGCCCAGTACCGCAACCGAACCGACCAGGAGACCGGTTGGGTAAGTTACGGTAAGTTACGGAAGGTTATGGAAGGTTATGGTAACTTCCCAGCCTCCGCCGCCTCGGTCGGTCAAAGCCGGTCAAACCCAGTCAAACCACGTTTTTTATGTTTTCTGCGCCGCAACTTGTCGCGCCGAAGCCAGGCGAAGGCGGATCCGCAATGCCCAATCGTGCCTAATCAAGCCTAATCAAGCCTAATCAAGGTAAAAAAACTCGAAAAGCGCATCTTGCGCCCAAGGCGGCGCGCCTTCTCAAAATGTTCTCGGCAACCAAACCTGCGTTCGCTAGTATTGCACTCTCCATGAACCGTTGGCTCATTATGTTCTGCTGCTGGCTTGCCCTAGGCCGGGCCTCCGCCCAGTTGGCCATGGACACGGCCCCGGCCCGCGGTGTTTCCGGGCAGTTCGTCGCGGTGACGATGGGGACTTCGGGCTTGCCTTCCCCGCCGCCAACGGCGCAACGCTATCCCGGCGGATTTCTTCTCAATTCCTCCCTCAAGGAGCCGAGCGATTCGGCCGTCCCGCTGGAACCGGCCGTGCTGGTCATTTCCTGCGAGCGCGTCAAGGAATCTCTTTTGAGGACCTTGGGCCGGCGCGACCAATGGCGGGGCAGAATCAATCTGGTGATCAACCCTTCCCTCCCGGCAGAGCAAGGCACGATCCTGACCGGGTTGCATGGCCGGGGGGGCTGGAGCTATCAACTGGCGCTGCCTTCGCCCATCAAACCCCGCCTCCTCCTGCGCGCAATCGTCCAGGCGATCCTGATGGAAATCGCCAATCGGAATGCCGGCGACCAATCGGCCGAGGTCCCCTTCTGGCTCATCGCGGGCATGAGCGCGCATCTGGAGGCGGACAACCTTTCCACCTTGATTCTCCAGCCCCAGGTCCTGACCGTTGGCAAGAACGTCAGGCTGGAGGGGCTTGCCCCGGTCCGCGAGCTGCTGCGGCAGCACCCTCCGCTGACCTTCCAGGAGCTGAGTTTGCCCGAACCGGAAACGCTGGCCGGCGCCAATTGCGACCTGTATCTGGGCTGCGCCCGGCTTTTCTTTGAGGAATTGCTGCGCCTGAAGGATGGCAATCGCTGCCTGTGTAACATGATCGTGCAACTCCCGCGTCATTGGAACTGGCAGACCGCTTTTCTGGAGGCCTTCTCCCCTCATTTCGCCCAACTGCTGGATGTGGAAAAATGGTGGGGGCTGGCCTGCGTCAATTTCACCGGAGTTGATTTCGACGCCCGGTTCAGCCCGCGGGAGTCCTCCAGAAAACTTCAGGAGTCCCTCGATGTCCCGGTGGAAGTGCGCCTGAGCCGGGACGAGCTTCCCGCCCCGGCGGAAATCACCTTGCAGGAAGTCATCACCGATTGGGACCCGTCGCGCGCCGCGCCCGTTTTAGAGCGGGCGATGGAGAGCCTGGAGTTGTTGCGGAGGAAGGCCGCCCCCGAGTTCATCCCCTTGCTGGACCGTTATCTTGGGACCCTCCAATCCTTTCTCAACGACACCCGCCCGGGCCGCCCTGCCTGGCTGGAGCGAAACCACCAGGTGCAACTGGCCGGCTTGCGCCACACCACCCGCAAGGAACTCGACACCCTGGATGCGCAACGGGCGGCGTTGCGATCCAGATATGTTTCCCCCGCCGCGCGATCCCAGGCCCAAGACCCGGGCCATCCTCCCGGACCCCCCGCCGATTCCGCCAATCCCATTTCCGCCGCCGCCCTTTCCAAAACCTACCCCACCAAAGCCAGCCAGCGTTGATCCCACTCCAACATCGTCATTTGGAATCCGATTTCCAGGGCCAGCACGCCACAACCAGCGCCACAAGCGCAATGGCCAGCAGCGCCAGAACTCCGGCCCGGAACAAATGATGTCCGTGCCGCACCAGGATAAATGTCATCATCAGCATAATTCAGACTCCAATACGGGGCCGGGCCGTGAATCTTGCAATGCAGCCTTGCATGAACGGAGCGATGCGGGTTATCTCAACGGCATGCGCAAAAGCAAAGGACCATTATGATCATCGGCATCGGTTCCGATCATGCCGGCTTCGAGTACAAGGAGAAACTCAAACCGTTCCTGCGGGATTTGGGCCATGAGGTCCGCGATTTCGGCACCGACAGCCTCGAACCGGTGGATTATCCCCGCTTCATCCGCCCGGTGGCCAAGGCGGTGGCCGCCGGGCAATGCGAGCGCGGCATTGTCGTTGGCGGTTCGGGAAACGGGGAGGCCATGGTCGCCAACCGCGTCAAAGGCGTCCGCTGCGCCCTCTGCTGGAACCTGGAAACCGCGCGCCTGGGCCGCGAACACAACGACGCCAACATGCTTTCCCTGGGCGAACGCATGATCCCGCTGGATCTGGCCTTGCAGATCGTCAAAGTTTGGCTTGACACCCCCTTTGCCGGCGGCCGCCACGCCCTGCGCATTCAGGAGATTGATCAGGTGTAGCCGGGGCCGGCGGTTTGGCCCCCGGCTCGCAAACTACCTCGCGGGCTTTCAACAAGTCCGCAAAAACCGCATCCAACTGTCGCCGTGCTTCAGGACTTTGGTTTCCTCCCAGACTTCGGGCAAGTCCAACTGGTCGCGCCGGGCGTGGCCCAGGATGAACAGGCCGCCGGCGCGGAGCAGTTTGGGCAAGTCGGCGTTGTCGAGCAGTTGTTGGGCGTGGGAGGTCGAGCGGCGGCCGGCGTTCTTGTCGCCGTAGGGCGGATCGGCAAAAACCAGATCGAATTGCTGACTTGCGCCGGCCATCTGCGCCAGGGCGGCGAAGGCGTCTTGCACCCGGATGTCAAGCATGGCTTGGGGGAGGCGGGCCAGTTCCAGGTTTTGCCGGATGAACCGGGCGTGACGGTCCGCTTTCTCCACGCAGACGCAATGCGCCGCCCCGCGGCTGAGACATTCCAGGCTCAGGGCGCCGGTGCCGCCAAACAACTCCAGCACGCACGCCCCGGCGATGCGCGCGGCCAGACTGTTGAACACCGCCTGGCGGACCAAGTCGGGCGTCGGGCGCACCGCAAAGCCCTTGGGCGCTTTGAGAATCGTCCCGGCCGCGCTTCCGCCGATGATTCGCATCCAATTCAGGCGGGCCGGAAGCCCGCCCCGCTTCAAATCCCCCGGCCAATCATATACTTGATAAGATCGGCCACCCGGCAACTGTAGCCCCACTCGTTGTCATACCAGCTCACCAGCTTGAAGAAGCGCTTGTTCAACTCGATGCCCGACCCCGCGTCGAAGATGGACGACGAGGAGCAATGAATAAAGTCCGAACTGACCACTTCGTCCTCGGTGTAATCCAGGATGCCCTTCAAATAGGTCTGGCTGGCATTCTTCATGGCGGCGGAGATTTCCGCGTAGCTGGTGTCCCTGGCCGTGCGCACCGTCAAATCCACGCAGGAAGATGTCGGCACCGGGACGCGGAAAGCCATGCCGGTCAATTTGCCTTTGACTTCGGGGCAAACCAGGCCGACGGCCCGGGCCGCGCCGGTGGTGGAAGGGATGACGTTGATGGCGGCGCTGCGTCCGCCCTTCCAATCTTTTTTGCTGGGGCCGTCCACGGTTTTTTGGGTGGCGGTGTAGGCGTGGATCGTGGTCATCAAACCCTCCTCGATGCCAAAACCTTCCTTGAGCAGCACATGCACCACCGGGGCCAGACAGTTGGTCGTGCAGGATGCGTTGGAAATGATGTGGTGTTTCGCCGGGTCATATTTCTCGTGGTTGACCCCCAGAACCACGGTGATGTCCTCGTTTTTGGCCGGGGCGGAGATGATGACCTTTTTCGCGCCGGCCGCCAGGTGGCCTTTGGCTTTTACGCCATCGGTGAACAGCCCGGTGGATTCGATGACCAGTTCCACGCCCAGGTCTTTCCAAGGCAGGCCGGAAGGGTCTTTGGCGCTGACCACGCGAATGTCCCGGCCATTGACCACCAGGATGTCATCCTCCGGTTTGTCCGCCGCCGATTTGCGGGAGGAAACTTTGCCCTGGAAGCGGCCCTGGGTGGAATCGTATTTGAGCAGATACGCCAGATTGTCGGCCGGAACAATATCGCCCACGGCGACCACCTCCAGGTCCTTGCCGATCATGCCTTGTTCAGCGATGGCCCGGAAAACCAGGCGTCCAATTCGTCCAAATCCATTGATTGCAACTTTAAGTGCCATAATTTGTGATTTCTTTCTTTTGATGAACTGCCATGAATTACCAAACTGCCGAGTCTATTTTATTCCCGCTCCCCCCTCCGTCAACGAAAATCCAAACCCGCGCCCCGCGCGCAAGCCTGCGAACCCCCGCTTAGTGTTGTCTGGGAGAAGCGGCCAGCTCTTCCTCAAAATCCACGATCTCTTTGATCTGCGCCAGGAACCAGCGGTCAATTTTGCTGATCTGGAATATCTCCTCCACAGTGAAGCCGGCCCGCAAGGCGTGCCGGATGAAAAAAACCCGCTCCCCATTCGGCGAACTGAGCTTTTGGCTGATGACTTCCCGCGGCAGAATTTCGCGGTCCTGATACACCATCGCGCCGATCCGCCACGGCTTGCCGTCGCCGCCCAGGCCGGCGCGGCCGATTTCCAGCGAGCGCAACGCCTTTTGCAGCGATTCCTTGAACGTGCGCCCAATGGCCATCGCCTCCCCGACCGATTTCATCTGCGTGCTGAGCGTGGGATCGGCTTGCGGAAATTTCTCAAAGGCAAATCGCGGCACCTTCGTCACCACATAATCAATCGTCGGCTCAAAACTCGCCGGCGTTTCCCGCGTGATGTCGTTCCGGATCTCGTCCAGCAAATACCCCACCGCCAGTTTGGCCGCGATCTTGGCGATGGGAAATCCCGTCGCCTTGGAGGCCAGCGCGGAGGAACGCGACACCCGCGGATTCATCTCGATGATCACCATCCGCCCGTTGTCCGGGTTGACGCCGAATTGAATGTTGGAGCCGCCCGTCTCCACCCCCACCGCGCGAATCACCGCGAAACTGGCGTCGCGCATGATCTGATACTCCTTGTCCGTCAATGTTTGAATGGGCGCGACGGTGATCGAATCGCCGGTGTGAACGCCCATGGGATCGAAATTCTCAATCGAGCAAATGATGACGCAGTTGTCCGCCTTGTCCCGCATCACTTCCATTTCAAATTCCTTCCAACCCAGCAGCGATTCTTCAATCAGAATTTCCGAAACCGGGGAAAGTTCCAGCCCGTGCCGCGCCATCGTCTCAAATTCCTCCCGATTGTAGGCGATGCCGCCGCCGGTGCCGCCCAGCGTGTAGGCCGGTCGAATGATCACCGGGTAACGCCCGATCCCTTCGGCCACGGCGCGCGATTCCTCCAAATTATGCGCCGTGCCGCTAATGGGAACGTCCAGGCCGATGGACAGCATCAGGTCTTTGAAAATCTGCCGGTCTTCGCCCCGCTCGATGGCGGCAGCGTTGGCGCCGATCATTTCCACCCCGAATTTTTCCAGCGTGCCCCGCTTGGCCAGGGCCATGGCCGTGTTCAGCGCCGTCTGGCCGCCGAGGGTGGGAAGCAGCACCAATTTCCCCTTCGCCCCCAGGCGCCGCATTTCCTCCACTTCGCGCGCGATGATCTTTTCCACCGCCTCCGGCGTGATCGGCTCGATGTAGGTGCGGTCGGCGAATTCCGGGTCGGTCATGATCGTGGCCGGGTTGGAATTGACCAGCACGATGCGATACCCCTCCTCGTGCAACGCCTTGCAGGCCTGCGTGCCCGAATAATCAAACTCGCACGCCTGGCCGATGATGATCGGCCCCGCGCCGATGATGAGCACCGAATGAATGTCCGTTCGCCTGGGCATAAAGCGGGCGAAACTTTACGGCATTTCCCCGCCGTTGCCAGCGTTTTCTGCCCGCCCCCAATTTCCAACCTCGCGTCTGGCAGAAAAACCCTTTCTACGATTGCAGCCCCCGGACCGTGGCTTCCAGACTGGCCCTGTCGGCGATATTGAAACTTTGCGTTCGCGGATCAATGCGCTTCAAGAATCCGCACAAAGTCGTCCCCGGCCCAAGCTCGATGAAACGCGTGAAGCCCTGCTCCAGCAAATAACGCATCGAATCCTCCCAGCGCACTTCCGAGGTCACTTGTTCCACCAGGCGCTCCGCGATCTGGTTGGGCGTCGTATGCGGCCGCGCCGTCACGTTGGAAATCACCGCGACCGCCGGGATATTGATCGGCACGGCGGCGAGCATCGCCTGGACCTTCGGCCTGGCGCCAGCCATGAGGCGCGAGTGATAGGCCCCCGCCACCGGCAAGGCCACCGCCCTTTTGGCGCCGGCGCTTTTGGCCAGTTGGCACGCCCGCGCAATTTTTTCCGTCTCGCCCGAAATGACGATTTGCCCCGGACAATTCAGATTGGCCACCTCCACCTCCGCCTCCGCGCAGACTGCCCGCGTCTTCTCCGGGTCCAGCCCCAGCACCGCCGCCATGCCTCCATGCGTCAATTCGCACGCTTCCTGCATGAACCGTCCCCGCTGCCGCGCGATCTTCAATCCGTCCTGGAACGCAAAAACGCCCGCCGCGGTCAGCGCCGTCAATTCCCCAAGCGACAATCCCGCCGCGGCCTGAAAGGAAAATCCCGGCGCGCGCTCCTTCAACAATTGCAGCGCCAGCCAGCTCACCAGGAAAATCGCGGGCTGGGCGTTTTCCGTTTTTTTCAATTCCTCTTCCGGCCCGTTGAAAGAAACCGCCGGGAGATCATAGCCGAGGAGGGCGCGGCTTTCCTCCAGCCAGTGGTGAAGCGAGGGGAACCCTTCGGCCAAATCCTTGCCCATGCCGGCGTATTGCGCCCCCTGGCCTGCGAACAACAAAGCGGTTTTCTGCGTCATGCCGCGCCACTAAACCACGAACCCCCCGCCATGGAAAAGAGATTTTTGGCCTGCTTTGGGGCGCCAGGCTGCCACCGGGCCAGAAACTTTGAAATCGCCGCCCAGGAGGCCTTGACAGTATCGAAAATGTATAACACTTTTGTTCCACATGAAAACAGCCACCGTCCGGCAGTTGCGGCACGATTTTGGCAGCGTCTTGAATTGGGTTGAAGAGGGCGAAGCCGTGAGCATCAGCAAGCGCGGCAAAATTATTGCCCTGCTTTCACCACCGCCGCGAGACCGGCGCAGCCGGGGGGGCGAAGCGCCCTGACTTTGCGGCCCGGCTCAAGCGCATCTATGGCGATAAAGTTTTTCCCGGGAACATCGTTGTCGAAGATCGCAAATCGCGACCCTATTGAACCGCCGGCTTGAATCCAACCCCTCGTGTTGTTCAGTTTCGACACCCGACAGACCGCGTTGGCCAAAGCTGCCGGCTTGAACGTCACTCGGTATTCTTAACTTAATCCGAAGGCTGGGGAGCAAATGCCCCCTTTGCGTCGTTATTCCGCTGCCTTGCATCCAAACAAGTTGATCTCCCAGATTATCCTGGCTGCTTGCGCTCGCACCGCCGCTTGCCAAGTCGTGTCGCCGCGGCGGATTTTTGTGAGGATTTCACGCGAGAAGATGAGGAGCGAGATTTGCAGAGGCAGGAATTCTCGCTTGCGCCCCCGCATCTCCTCAGGCAATCATAGAGTGGCAATGGGGTTTGCCGTCTCGCCGGCGCGAGAGAACTGCCTGAAGAAGCTTCAGTGCTAATAACTCCTACCAGCGCCATTATAGCTGGCGGAGTTGTTGTATGCTAAATCCAGTGTGTCTTTTCATCGGCGGCGGACTGGGTGCCTTGGCCCGGCAGGGTGCTTCTGGTTTTGTCGCTCCCTGTCTCGTAGCCGTCTGGCTTGCCCACGTGCCCGCCCTCCACCTGAACCCAACGAAAGGTAATTGATATGCATCTCCCTCACGAAGCAATGTTGTTGCGGATTTTCATCGGGGAATCCGACCGCTGGCATCACCTGCCGCTTTACGAAGCCATCGTGCTCAAGGCGCGCGAAACGCACCTGGCCGGCGCCACCGTGCTGCGCGGGCCGATGGGCTTTGGCAAATCCAGCCGGCTGCACACCTCGAAAATTCCGCGGCTCTCGGATTTGCCGCTCATCATCGAAATCGTGGACACGGAAGACAAAATCAACTCTTTCCTGCCCGTGCTCGATGAAATGATGAAGGGCGGCCTGGTTACCTTGGAAAAGGCGCGGGTGATTGACTATCGCGCCAACCCGGAAGCGGGAACTCCACCGAAGACCTGAAAGATTTTTCAAGATGGACAACATCTGGTTCATCGCGGCGATCTGGATGGGGCTGGCGTTTGCGGCCAGTTTGATTTCCATTCGCCTCGGCATTTCGGTCGCGCTGATAGAAATTCTGCTCGGCGTGGTGGCGGGCAACATCTCCTTCGGCGGCGAGCACCACATCCTGAAAACCACGGAATGGACCAACTTCCTGGCGATGCTGGGCAGCGGCGTGCTCACGTTTTTGGCGGGCGCGGAAATTGACCCCGCTTCTCTGCGCGCCAATCTGCGCGCCAGCATGACCATTGGCATTTTATCCTTTTTGCTCCCCTTCGCGGGCGTCTGGTTGTTCGCGCAATTCGTCCTGGGCTGGCCCTTGCCTCAGGCGCAGATTGCCGGCATTGCCCTGTCCACCACCTCCGTCGCGGTCGTTTATGCGGTGATGATCGAGGGCGGCCAGGGCCAGACTCCGCTCGGCAAAACGATTCTGGCGGCCTGTTTCATCACCGATTTTGGAACCGTGCTGGCGCTGGGCACGCTGTTCGCCAACTTCAACCTCTGGCTCCTGGTTTTCGTCGTCGTGACCTCGGCCATGCTTTGGTTCATGCCCAGATGGACCCGGTTCATCATCGTCAAACTCGGGGCCACGCGCGTGAGCGAACCAGAGGTGAAATTCATTTTCCTCGTCTTGTTTTTCCTGGGCGGCCTGGCGTCCACGGCCAAAAGCGAGGCTGTGTTGCCCGCCTATCTGGTCGGCCTGGTCGTGGCGGGGGTGTTTTTGCGCGACAAAACGCTGGTTCACCGGATGCGCAGCATCGCCTTCACCATGTTCACGCCGTTTTATTTCATCAAGGCGGGGCTTTTCGTTTCTCTCCCCGCGCTCTGGTCGGCGATCGGAGTGATCGCGGCGCTGCTGGCTTTGAAAATGGCGACGAAATTCATTGGCGTTTGGCCATCCACCAAAATGTTTTACATGGGCAACCGCGAGGCGAATTACACCACGCTGCTCATGGCCACCGGCCTGACGTTCGGCACCATCTCCGCGCTGTTCGGCCTCCAGAACAAAATCATTGATGACAAGCAATACACCATCCTCGTCACTGTCGTGATTCTCAGCGCCTTCGTGCCGACGCTGATCGCGCAGAAGTTTTTCCAGCCGTCCCTTGAAACCATGAATGAATGGGGCAGGATTTACGCTGAACGAATCAACAACAAGAGCCCGCTCCAGCCGGTGCCAACACGAAAGTGAGGAAAGCATGTTGCCCATGTTTCATAAAATTCTGGTGGGTTACGACGGCTCCAAAGGTGGAAAGGCCGCGCTGGAACGCGGCGCCGTCGCCGCCAAACATTACAACGCCCAACTGACCGCGCTCTGGGTGCGCCAGCCGTTGCCGCAGCACGCGGATTTGCCTGGCGAAGCCGAAGGCGAAGCGGAAGCCGCCGCCGATTATTTCGAGGAACGCAAACACGAAGTGGCGGAACTGGCCAAACAGCAGGGCATTGAAATCCTCTGCGAAAGCCGCTCCGGCCACGCCGCCAAAGTCGTTGTGAACTTTGCCAAGGAAGGCGGCTACGACCTAATTATCATTGGCCACAGCGATCATTCCGAATTGTGGGGGCGGCTGCTGGGCGACACCGCCGACCGCATCAGTGACCACGCGCATTGCAGCGTGTTGATCGTCAAACAATGAATTCTCAAATCGCACTCCGATTCACCAAATCCTTATGAACAAAATACAAAACATCACAGCACTGGAAATCCTCGACTCGCGCGGCAACCCGACCGTCATGGTCAGCGTCGCGCTCCGCAATGGCATCACCGCCTCCGCTTGCGTCCCCTCCGGGGCGTCCACCGGCATTCGGGAGGCCGTGGAACTGCGCGACGGCGACGCCAAACGCTACGGCGGCAAAGGAGTTCTCAAAGCCGTCGCCAACGTCAACAAAATCATCGCGCCAAAACTGAAAGGCAAATCGCCCCATGCGCAAAAGGAGATTGACGAGTTGATGCGCAAGCTCGATGGCACGGAAACAAAGTCCAAACTTGGCGCCAACGCGCTCCTCGGGGTTTCGATGGCCGTTTGCCGCGCCGCCGCGCTGGACTTGAAAATTCCGCTTTATGCCTACATCCGAAAGCTGCACGGCGGCAAAGCAAGCGCGCCCTGCGTGCTGCCCGCGCCGATGATGAATGTTCTCAACGGCGGCGCCCACGCCACCAACAACGTGGATTTTCAGGAGTTCATGCTTTTCCCCATCGGCGCGCCGACCTTCGCCGAGGCGCTGCGTTTTGGCGCGGAAACATTTCACACGTTGAAAAAGCTCTTGCAGAAACGCGGCCTGGTGACGGCCGTGGGCGATGAAGGCGGCTTCGCCCCGAGCCTCAAGACCAACGATGAGGCCGTGGAAGTCATTCTCGAAGCGATTCAACAGGCCGGTTACAAGCCCGGCAGGCAAATCGCCATCGCGCTCGACCCGGCGGCGAGCGAGTTCTGCGACAACGGCGGCTACGTCTTCAAAAAGTCCGACCAAACCCGCAAGACTCCGGCTGAAATGGTCAAGCTCTACGGCGATTGGGTGAGGAAGTATCCCATCGTCTCTCTGGAAGACGGCATGGGCGAAGAAGACCGGGCTGGCTGGCTGGCCATTACGAAGGCGCTCGGCAAAAAGCTGCAACTCGTCGGCGATGACAACTTCGTCACCAATCCGAAAATCTTTGCCCAAGGCATTCGCGACGGCATCGCCAACGCCATTCTCATCAAGCTCAATCAAATCGGCACCGTATCCGAGACTTTGGAAACTGTGGCCATGGCGCAGAAGGCGGCTTACGGCGCGGTGATTTCGCATCGCTCCGGCGAGACGGAAGATGCCTTCATCGCGGACTTCGCGGTTGGCACGGGCGCGGGCCAGATCAAAACCGGCTCGCTCTGCCGCTCCGAACGCATCGCCAAATACAATCGCCTGCTCGCCATCGAAAAAGAATTGGGCAAAAAAGCGCGCTACGGCGGAGCGGCGTTCCAGGCGGCAAGAAAATGAGCCTGGCGCTTCCTTTCATCGGTCGGAGAAAGGAAGCCGCGCAGCTTCAGGGCCTGCACGCGCAACGCAAACACGCGCTCATTCTCGGTCCGGCGCCCGGTCACTCCCGCGCCGCTTCCTTCCACCCAAACAACTTCCGCTCCCGGATCATTTGGGAAACTTGCGGCGGCACGGCGGCTTCCCAAGTCGCGTCGCCAGAGCGGATTTTGGTGAGGATTTCACGTGAGAAAATGGGGAGCGCTTTTTCGTCGAAGTCCCGCAACCCCTCGATGCACCGGTTCTCCATCAGGTAGGCGTGGAGATGCCGCAAATTGGGCGCCACGCGCAAATTTGCCGCGGAGATCAGCGTGCCTGTTTTAGGCTCCAGCAACGGATAGACATAAAGCTTCAAATCGTTTCGGAACAACCGGCCGAAGGATTCCAGGATTCCGCCCTCCAGGTCGGCGTAGTATTTTTCGTCAAAAATTTCCTTCAGCGTCGGCACGCCTATGGCCACGCCGATCATCTTTTTTGTGTAGCGGAAAAAGTAGGCCGCCAGGCGGTGATACTCGCCAAAATCGGAAATGAGCACCGTTTTCCCCAGCGCGCCCAGAATATCCGCGCGATCCAGAAAATCCTGCGGATCAATTTTGTCGCCGTCGGTCAGGTTTTTCAGCGTCATCTCCATCAGCGTCAGCACTTCTTCCCCCTGCACCTGCGGTTCCTGCACGAAAAGCGCCTGGGCGCAGCGCAGCATGTCCAGCGTCAGGTTGGTCACCGGGCGAAAACTGCCGCGTTCCACCAAAATGCACTTCTTGTAAAAGGCGTCCGCGGGCTGGATCACCTGCCCGTCGGCCGTGAACAAGGCCGCGTTGGTCAGTCCGTCCCGCACCAGTTGCAGGGCCATCAGCCGGTCATCCAGGCGCGCGAAGGCCGGCCCGGAAAACTTGATCATGTCCACTTCCGTCCGTTGCGCTCCGACGTTGTCCACCAGCGACAAAATCAACGTCTCTGGATCGCCGTGCAGATACAGGGCGCCATAGACCAGGTTGACCCCCAGAATGCCCAGCGCCTCCTGTTCCGCCAGGTTCTCTTTGTCCCACAAGCGGACATGGACAATAATCTGCGAGGGTTCCCGCCCCGGCTCGGTTTGAAAGCGGATGCCCAGCCAGCCGTGCGCATCATCGCGCCGCGAGTAACTGCGCGCCACCACCGTGTCGGCGAAAACGAAAAACCGGGTGGTCGCGCCGCGCTTTTGCGCCAGCCGGTCCACCAGGAGTTGGTACTCGTACTCCAGCATGGTTTCCAGCCGTTGCCGGCTCACATAACGCTCGGCGTGGCCATAGATGGCGTCGCTGATGGTCATGTCATAGGCCGAAATCGTTTTGGCGATCGTGCCCGCCGCGCCGCCGACGCGGAAAAACCACCGCGCCACCTCCTGCCCGGCCCCGATCTCGGCAAAGGTGCCGTACTTATTGGGGTCCAGGTTGATCTGGAGGGCTTTTTGATGAGTGCCGATAATTTCTCGTTCCATGTCCGGGCGGGCTTGCAGTTCAATGATTACAGTTCAACGTTCCAAGTTCCGGCGTTGTTTTGAAGTCCGAAGTTAGCCCCGCCTCCGTTCCGGTGAAAGTTTAAAGTTCTGCGCGAACGGAAGCCGTATGTCACACATTTCTAAGGGGCTGGATTCATGGATGCGCGGTCTGTGTTGAATTTGATGCTTTCCTCTCGAAGATTGGCGGCCGCGGAATTCTTTGCACCAGTTTTCGCGCTTCTTCGGCGGTGGTCACCTCCTTGTCCAACGGGATCAGCGCCCACTTTTCCGGGAAGGTGAAGCTTTGGCCGGGGGCCAGCGCGGTTTCGGGACTGATCGGGTCCAATTCCGTCAGCCGCCGGTCGAAATAAACTTCCACCGAGTTGCCGCCGTCGCTGTATTCTCCCTTGGCCGAGTATGAAAAATACTTGACAAACAGGAGCTTTCCCCGCGCGTAAGCGATCCATTGCGCGTCGCTGTCGGCCCCCAGCCGGGTTGCGTTCCCGCCGGTTTCAGCCACCAGCACCCCGCCCAGCACACGCACCTGGGGGGAGGCGGGGTTGTTGCCGTCGTAGTATTTTTTCCCGCCCGTCTCCCGCAACAGCGACCATCCGGCTCTGAAGCGGCTTTTTTTGTTAAGCGGAAAAAACACCAGGCCGCCGCCCTTGCAAAGCGTCCGGTCCGCCAGGCAAAAGGAGACCTCCTTCTCCGAGACATTGCGCAGGCGCTGCACGAGGCCCAGTTCGCCCGTGTCGCCGGCGAGGACAAATTCCTTGTCAATCGCCACGCCCAGCGTTGCCTCGGGCCGGCTGAAAACGCGGACGGAAAAAATGGCGTCGGATTTCCAGCCTTGCGGGCCTTCGGAAAGCTGCCAGTGGGGGGGGAGACCGCGCAATTCCGGGCCGGCGTCACATTGGTGGCCGCCCAAAAACAGGTCCCCGTCGTTGGCTCCCAGGGTCCGGCCCTGGCCGGCGGAATTCTCGAACAAAATGTTCTGCCCATTGAAACTGTAATGCACAATCCGGCCCCCCACCGCCGGCGCCACCACCACCTGCACGGGCTTTTCGCTGGCGTTGAGAAACACGCAGTTCTCCCAGCCGGTGTAGTTCCTCACCTCCACCCCGGCGGGCAGATCTTTGGAATCCTGGCCGGCGACGCCTCCCGCGCCGAGCCACAGCGCCAAAAGCATCGGAGGCAGCATCGTCCAGGGAAGCGCCCCGAGTTTCATCCTGAATTCAGCCGTTCTTTTTGGCCGCAAATCCACCTGCATCACTGCAAGAAAGCACAAGAATGGACAAAAAGGCAAACTTCATGCCGCAAGGGGGTCGAGGGCCGGCAGTCCAGGGCCGGAAGCCGAGGCCCGCGGCGATTCCAGAAACTCGCGCTTTCCCCGCGCCCGCCTCCGCGCTACACTTCCAGCCGGACATGAAATCATTCAACCTTGTTTTTTTATCGTTGACAGTCGCACTGGGCGCGCGGGCGGATGAGGGGATGTGGCTTTTCAATCAGCCGCCCCGCCAGGTTTTGCGGGACCGCTATCAATTCGACGCCACGGATGCGTGGCTTGAACATCTCCAAAAATCCTCCATCCGATTCAGTTCCGGCGGCTCGGGCAGTTTCGTGAGCGAGGACGGCCTTTTGATTTCCAACCATCATGTCGGCGCCGACGCCCTGCAAAAGCTCAGCACCCCGGAAAAAAATTACCTCAAGACCGGCTTCTACGCCCGCACCCCGGCCGGGGAAGTCAAGTGTCTGGACCTCGAACTCAACGTCCTCCAGTCCATCCAAGATGTCACCGCCCGGGTCAACGCCGCCGTGCCCGCCGACGCGGACCTGGCCGCCGCCTTCGCCGCCCGCCGCCAGGTCATCGCCGACATTGAGAAGGAATCGCACGAGAGCACCGGCCTGCGCTGCGACGTGGCCACGCTTTGGCAGGGCGGGGCCTATCATCTTTATCAATACAAGCGGTACACGGATGTCCGCCTGGTCTTCGCCCCCGAACAGCAGATCGCCTTCTTCGGCGGCGACCCGGACAACTTCGAGTTCCCGCGCTTCGACCTGGACATCTGCCTGTTCCGCGCCTACGAAAACGGCCAGCCGGCCAAGGTGAAGGATTACCTGCGCTTCTCCGCGGCGGGCGCGCGCGATGGGGAACTGGTCTTCGTTTCCGGTCATCCGGGCGGGACCAGCCGTTTGCTCACCATGGCCGAATTGGAAAACTTGCGCGACCAGGCCATCCCCAGACGGCTGGGCACGCTCAAGCGATTGGAAGTCCTGGTCGGGAATTGGAGCAACCGCACCGAAGAAAACGCGCGGCGCGCGCGCGAACTTTTTTTCGGCGTGCAGAACAGCCGCAAAGCGTTGGACGGCCGGCTGGCCGGTTTGCTGGATCCGGACTTGATGGGACCCAAAGCCAAAGCCGAGTCAGATTTCAAAGCGCGCCTGGCCTCCACCGCCGGAACCGTTGCCGCCGACGCTCTTGCCGCCTACGACAAAATCGCGCGGGCCACCGAGATTCTGGCCGCCCAGTCCACCCGCAGTTACCTGCTTGAAGGCGCGCAAGCCTTCAACTGCGAGAGCTTCCAGATCGCCCGCACCCTGTTGCGCGCCGGCGACGAACGCGCCAAACCCAACGGCGAGCGCCTCCATGAATACTCCGACTCCGGCAAAATCTCCCTCGAACTGGCCCTGTTCTCGGAAAAGCCGATCTACACCGATTTTGAAATTCTCACCCTTTCCGACTCGCTCACTTTTCTGGCCGCCCAGCTTGGCGCGGACAATCCTCTGGTCCAGCAAGTGCTCGACGGCAAATCGCCCCGCCAACGCGCGGCGGAATTGATCCTCACCACCAAAGTCCGCGACGTGGCCTTCCGCAAGCGGCTTTACGAGGGAGGCTCCAGCGCGGTGACGGCGGCCGGGGATCCGACGATCGAACTGGCGCGCCTGGTGGATCCCGCCGCCCGCGCCCTGCGCAAAGTTTCCGATGAACAAAGCGAGGCCAAACAACAAGCCCACGCCGCCATCGCCCGCGCGCGCAACGCCTTGCTCGGCACCGAGGGCTATCCCGACGCGACGTTCACGCTGCGCCTGGCCTTCGGCGCCATCAAAGGCTACGAGGAAGACGGCCAGCCCGTGCCCGCCATCACCACCATGGCCGGCCTCTGCCAACGCGCCCGGGAAATGAACGCCCGCCCGCCCTTTGATCTCCCGCCCCTCTGGGAAAAGCGCAAATCCCGCGTGGATCCAGGCACGCCGTTGAACTTCGTCAGCACCTGCGACATCATCGGCGGCAACTCCGGCAGTCCGGTGGTAAACCGGGCGGGCGAGTTCGTAGGAATTATATTTGACGGAAACCTGGAGAGCCTGCCGTGGGATTACGCCTTCAGCGACAAGCAGGGGCGCGCCACCTCCGTCCATTCCGCCGCCATTCTGGAAGCGTTGACCAGGGTCTATCCCGCCAAGCCCCTGGCCCGCGAACTGATCACCGGCCACCGGCCCAACTAACCGTTTCGCTCAGGACGGCCCCTGCTTGAAAACACCTTCTCAGACCGCCCTCGCGCGTCGAGCCATTCCCGCCCCGAAGATACCGGAATTATTCAGCTTTTTCGCGCCCCGCCTCTTCGTCTTTTTATTGTGTTGCCTCCGCCCGCTCGTTATACCTTTCCGCATGGCGACCAGCAGCATCACTAAATTATCCGGCAAAAGTGAAGCGCCTTGCCGCGACGATCGGGGAGCCCTTTGCGCGATCGTAAAGATTCGAGGCGGAGATTCGCTTCAGCCTCGCTAACCTACAGCCATGAATCCTGACATCCGCTGGAAACAACGCTTTCAAAACTTCGACCGCGCTTATGTTCTGCTCCGCGACGCGCTCGACCGTGGGCCGGAAGCACTTTCTTTGCTGGGAAAAGAAGGCGTGATCCAGCGCTTTGAATACACTTTTGAACTCGCCTGGAAAACCCTGAAGGACTATCTTGAAGAAGGTGGATTGGTCATCTCGCCGGTCACACCGCGTCAGGTCATCAAGGAAGCCTTTGCCGCCAAGGTCATCGCCGATGGCCAGGTTTGGATCAACATGTTGGACATTCGTAACCTCCTCTCGCACACCTATGATGGCTCCATCTTTGAGCAGGCTGTCACAGCCATTGCCCAGCACTACCTTCCCGCCCTGAAAGCCCTGCGCCATTTTTTCGTCGAGAACAACGCCGAATGAACACGCCCGCTCTTCCACCCGGTGAATTGGACCTGCTGCGACGGGTTTTCCGCCGCCACCCCGAAATTACCACGGTGAAGCTCTTTGGTTCACGCGCCAAAGGCACTCATTCGCCGGGTTCCGATATTGATCTCGCCCTCTGGGGTGATGTGGACGCCGCGCGCGCCGAATCCATTGCCGCCGAATTGGACGAATTGCCGCTGCCGTATCAATACGACGTGAAACCGTTTCAACTCATCAAATTGCGTCCATTGCGTGAACACATTGTGCGCGTCGGCATCACCGTTTATCCGGAGGAATAGAAAAAAACGGCTCCCGGGGGCCTTCCAGCCTGGCAGCGCACCGCCAGGGTTCGTTGCCGATCCTTGTTATGCGCCACAATCGCGTCCCGCCTGATCAGCCCCGCTTTCTCATTTCATTTGATTGACCTTGCGCGCGCCTCTCCCTAAACTGCCCGACTCTTATGAATATTCTAGTGTGCGACCCGATCTCGCCAAAAGGCATCGCCCTGCTGCAACAGCGCCCGGAATTCAAAGTCACTGTTCTCAAACAGAAAATGGCCGAGGCGGACTTGCTCCCGCTGGTCAAGGAAAGCCATGCCCTGGTCGTCCGCTCCGAAACCAAGGTCACCAAGAATGTCATCGCCGCCGCCCCCAATCTCCGCGTCGTGGGCCGGGCCGGGGTGGGGGTGGACAACGTGGATGTGGAGGCGGCCACGGCGCGGGGCATCGTGGTGATGAACACCCCCGGCGGCAACACCATCTCCACGGCTGAGTTGACCTTTTCCATGCTCATGGCCCTGGCCCGCAAAATTCCCCAGGCCCATGCCTCCATGAAAGAGGGCAAATGGAGCCGCAAGGATTTTCAAGGCACCGAACTCTTCAACAAAACCCTCGGCATCCTCGGCATGGGCCGCATCGGCTCCGAAGTGGCCAAACGCGCCCTGGCCTTTGGCATGAAGGTCCTGGCTTTTGACCCCTATCTTTCCCTCGCCCGCGCCAAGGCCTTGCAGGTGGACTTGAAGGAAAACGTGGACGACCTCTATCACCAGGCCGATTTCATCACCGTCCACATGCCCTCGACCGACGAAACCAAAGGCATGATCAACGCCGCCGCCTTCGCCAAAATGAAAAAGGGCGTGCGGGTGATCAATTGCGCCCGCGGCGGAATCATCGCCGAAGCCGATTTGTTCGCCGCCATTCAATCCGGCCAGGTCGCCGGCGCCGCGCTGGACGTCTATGAAACCGAGCCGCCCCCCGCCGATTTCCCCTTGCGCCAGTTGCCCCAGGTGATCATGACCCCGCATTTGGGCGCGAGCACCGAGGAGGCCCAGGTCAACGTCGGCATCGAAGTGGCCGAGGCGATCATTGATTTCCTGCTCAACGGCGCCGTGCGCAACGCGGTCAATCTTCCCAACCTCGATGTCCAAACCTATCAAATCGTCAAACCGTTCCTGAATCTGGGTGAAAAGCTCGGCCGCCTCCTCGGCCAGCTTGCCCCGAAACGCAACGACCGCATCGTCATTACCTACGGCGGCAAGGCGGCGGAATTGCCCACCGATCCCGTCACCCGCGCCGTCCTCAAAGGCTTCCTCGAACTGGCCGGCGGCAAGGAAGTCAATCAGGTCAACGTTCGCAGCCTGGCCGCCTCCCTGGGCCTGCTGGTCGAGGAGATCAAATCCAGCGAGGCCACCGACTTCAGCGAATGGCTCCACGTCGCCGTTCTTTCCGGCGACGAGAAAATCTCCGCCGGCGGCAGCGTCTTCGGAGCGAAAAGTCTTCCCCGCATTGTGCGTCTCTTCGGCCAGCCGGTGGAGATTGTCCCCGAGGGCGTCCTGTTTTTGATGAATAACAAAGACCGGCCCGGCATGGTCGGCTACATCGGCACCCTCATGGGCCGGCACAACGTCAACATCGCCAACATGAGCCTGTGCCGCGACGCCGCCGGAGGCAAGGCGCTGACGGTTTTGAATCTGGACAGCGTCCCGCCGCCGGGCCTGCTCCAGGAAATCCAAAAAGATCCGGACATCAGCAACGTCCGCGTGGTCAAACTTTGAACAATCCAACCTTCCCTTTTCCCTTACCATGACGACTCGATCCACCACGCGCGGCATCATCCTTGCCGCCGCGCTCGCTTTTTTCTCGTTCCAGACTTCCATCCCCGCCGCCGCGGAGGACAAGCTTGACGCCCTCTTTCCCGACCCTGTTGTGGCCAAAGGCAAGGGCTTTGAAATCAAGCGCAGCGCGCTGGAGGATGTCTATCTGAACTACAAGACCGAGATGGCGCAACGCAAACAGTACCTGCCCGATAGCGCGCGCGTCGAAGTCCAGTCCAACCTCCTGCACCACCTCATCCTGAGCAAGATTCTGGCCCAGAAAGCCACCGCGGAGGAAACAACCAGGACGCGCGAGCAGGTGGCCAAGGATCTGGACGACTACCGCAAGTCGGCGCCCAGCGAGGAAGTTTTTCAAGCCGAACTCAAGGCTTCCGGTTCGACCTTGGAGCAAATCAAGGCCCGCAGCCTGGAAGAGCAACTGGGCAAGGTCGTTCTCATCCGCGAGCTGGTTTCCAGCAACGCCGTTTCCGACGAGGCCATCAAAAAATTCTACGATGGCAACCCCGACCGGTTCGTCGTCCCCGAACAGGTCCGCATCGCCCAGATTCTCCTGGCCACCGAGGATCCGGCGACCAAGACGCCGCTCACCGACACCCAGAAAAAGGACAAGGAAAAACTCGCCAAGGATATCAAAGCCAGGGCCGACAAGGGCGAGGACTTCGCCAAGCTGGTCAAGCAATACTCCGATGATGCCGCTTCCACCAACCGGGGCGGCGAGTACCCCCCGTTTGCCCGCGGCATGATGGCGCCCCAATTCGAAGCCATCGAAGCCGCCGCCTTCACCCTCAAAACCAATCAAATCAGCGACCCGGTCGAAACCAAATTCGGCTATCACATCCTTAAACTCCTGGAAAAAATTCCCCCCTCCACTATGGAACTGGCGAAAATCTCCCCCAAAATCAAGGACTATCTCATCAACGAGGAGATCAAGAGGCTGCTCCCCGCCTACCAGACCAAGGCCGAGGCGGATTACGAGGTGAAAACCTTTGCCGTGGACGGCCCGCCCGTGCCGCTCCTCCCGCCCTCAACAACCCCCGCCACCCTTCCCAGCCCGGGCCAGAAGTAGCTCTGCTGATCCGGCCCGCAGAGAGGTCGGCCAGAATCCGGCCAAAATCCAAGTTGACAATTATCGCACCGTTGCGATACAGTCATTGGTGGTTGTATGCCGCAAACCAGGCTGCTCTTCTTCCAGGACGCCGATGGCGCTGCTCCCGTGTGGGAGTGGCTGAAGGATTTGCGGACGGGGAGCCCGAAGGCTTATGCCAAATGCGTGGTTCGCATCCGGCGTTTGACGGAATTGGGCCACGAATTGAGGCGGCCCGAGGCCGATTTGCTGCGAGATGGCATTTATGAATTGAGAGCCAGGCTTGGCACGGTCAATTACCGGATTCTTTATTTCTTTCATGGCCGGAATGTGGCGGTGCTGGCGCACGCGATAACCAAGGAAAATGAAATACCGACGGTCGAAATCAACCGGGCAGTCGAGCGCAAGCGGACATTTGTTGTTAGCCCTGCCGCCCACACTTTTATAGGACAGATTGAAAATGCGTAGCCAAAAGACTCAAAAGCGCACTAGTGACGCACTGGCGCTCGTGGAAGAACTCACCGGGAAGAGCCAGGAAATGGCTGACTTGGTCGAACAGGAACAGGCCAATCTGGACATTGCCCGGAAGATTTACGAACTTCGTACCAAGGCCAGGCTCTCGCAGGCCGAGCTTGCGCGGAAGGTTGGCACGACCCAATCGGTTATCTCCCGGCTCGAAGATGCCGATTATGACGGACACTCCCTTGCAATGCTGCGTCGCATTGCTGCCGCGCTGGAAAAACGGGTTGAAATCCGGTTCGTCCCCAGCCGCAAACTGCAACACGCTTGAAAGGTTCAGCGCGGTTCTCCGCTAACTCAGCACCAACCGATACCCAACCCCCGGCTCGGTCGTCAGCAATTCCGGGCGGCTGGGATTGGCTTCCAGCTTTTCCCGCAAGTGCGCCATGTACACGCGCAGATAGTGGGTTTGATCGCCGTAGGTCGGCCCCCACACTTCCTTGAGGATCTGCCGGTGCGTCACCACTTTGCCCGCGTTGCGCACCAGCAGCCGCAAAAGCGAATACTCCGTCGGCGTCATTTTTATCTCCTGCCCTTTGAGCCTGACCACGCGCGCGGCCAGGTCCACTTCCAACGGGCCGGAGCGGAACACCGCGTTGTCCGCGACGGGCTGGGCGCGGCGCCGCACCACCCGCAACCGCGCCAGCAACTCCGCCGTGCTGAACGGCTTGGTCATATAATCGTCCGCCCCGTTGTCCAGCGCGGTGACTTTGTCCACGTCCCCCTCCTGCACCGAGAGCACCAGCACCGGCGCCCGGCTCCATTCCCGCAACCGTTTCAACACGGTCAGCCCGTCCATGTCCGGCAGGCCCAGGTCCAGGATGATCACGTCCGGATTCCTTTGCGCCGCCTCCGCCAGACCGTCCAGGCCCTTGGCGGCCTCAAGCACCCGATAGCCGCTGGCTTCAAGCGTCACTCGCAGCAGCCGCCGGATTTGCACCTCGTCGTCAACAATCAGGACTGAGTGAGGATGAACAGGGGATTCGCTCATGGGACGGCCTCCAGGCTTGGTTTGGGGTTGCTTTCCACCGGCAGATAAATCGTAAACTCCGCGCCGCCGCCGTCCCGGTTGCGCGCCTCGACCCGTCCGCCGTGCGCTTCCACAAGTCCTTTGACAATGGACAGCCCCAGCCCGGTGCCGCCCGGCGGCGCGCCGGGGACGCGGTAAAATTTTTCAAAAACGTGCGGCAGGCTTTCCGTGGGCAGGCCCGGCCCGTGATCGGAGATAGTGAGCGCCATCTCGGAGGGGCCGGCCGCCACCCGCACCTCCACCGTCGTCCCCTCCGGGGTGTAGGCGGCGGCGTTGAGGAGCAGATTGTTCAGCGCCTGCTCGATCAGCACAAAATCCATCCGCACCAGCGGCAGCGAGTTCGGCAGCTCGATCTTCACCTGGTGCCGCCCCAGCTCCTTTTCGTTGCGGCGCACGGCGACGTTGACCAAGTCGGCCACGTCGCACCATTCCAGCCGCGGCTTGACGTTGCCGGACTCCAGACGCGTCATGTCGAGCAAATTTCCCACCAGCCGGTTGAGGCGGGCGGCGCTTTCCTGGATTTCACCCGCCAGCGTTTTTTGCAGGGCGGGTTGCTCGCCGGGCCGGAACTCGGCCAGGGTGCTGGCGGCGGTGGTGATGGCGGCAATGGGCGTGCGCAGCTCGTGCGAAATCGAGTTCAGGAGCGCCTTGCTCAGTTTCTCCGATTCCGCCAGCAGCCGCGCTTGTTCCGCCTCGGCCCCGAGGCGGAAACGGTCCAGCACCAGCGCCGATTGCCGGGCGAAAGCGTCCAGCAGGTCCCGTTGTTCCTGCATCGGCGGCTGCTCCCCCGGCAGTTTCACCGCCAGCACGCCCACCGTGCCGCGATTGGTGGCCAGCGGAATGTATATGGATTCGGCCGAGGGCAGATTGTCCGTGAACCGTCCCGCCGCCTTGCCGAAACGATACGCCCACGCCGCGACGCCTTTTTCCTTTTCCGAAATCGAAAACATGCTGGCGGGATGCGCCGTCTGGGAGAGGCCGCCGCCGGCGTCGCGCAGGAGCAGCGCCGCGTCGCATTTAAACGCCTGGGCCACCTGGCGCACCAGCCGCCGGGCCATGTCATCGGCGTCCGGCGCGTCCGCCAGATCGCGCGTGAGCAGATACAACGCGGTGGAGCGTTCCTCCCGGCGGCTTTCCGCCCGCTCTTGCCACCGGATCCGCGAAACAAAGTGGCCCATGACAATGGCCACCACGAAATACATGGCAAACATCATCACGTCCTGCAACTCCGTCAAGTACAGCGTGTACCGCGGCGGCAAAAAAAAGAAATCCCACAACAACGCGCTTGCCGCCGCGGCAACCAGGGTGGGGCCGCGCCCGACGAAGCAACCCTGCAACGCCACCCCCAGCAAGTAAATCAAGGCCAGCGCGTGCGGATCCACCTTCAGCGCCCGGTCCAGCGCCGCGTTCAAGACGGTGCAGCCCCCCACCACAGCCAGCGCGGCCAGATATTGACCCGGCGGCGAGTGTTCCAGGCCGGGTCCCCGGCCGCGCCGGGCGGTCCCGTGCGTTTCCGACGCTTCGGGCCGCACCACGTGCAGGTCAATGACGCCGCTGTCCCGCACCAGTCGGCGCAACAAACGGCCCCCGCGCAGACGATCCAGCAGCCGGTCCCCGCCCGGTTTGCCCACGATAATTTGGGTCGCGTTTTGTTGTTGCGCCACCCGCAATAGTCCGCGCGCCACATCCACGTCCGATGTGGCCACCACTTCGGCCCCCAGTTCCCGCGCCAGGGCCAGGTGCTTGGTCAGCCGGGCCTGGTCTTCCTCCGCCAGGGGCCGCGGCTGTTCCACATAGACCGCCAGCCACGGACAGTCGTAATTGTCGGCCAGGCGCCGCGTCCAACGGATCATGTGCGGCGAATACGGGCTGGCGCTCACCGCCACCAGCAGCCGGTGGCCCGACTTCCACGGCCCGGTGATTTGCATGGCCTGCAAATAGTCATGCACCTCCTGCCCCACGTGTTCGGCCGCCAGGCGCAGGGCCATCTCGCGCAGCGCGTTCAGGTTGCCCTCGCGGAAAAAATTCATCATCGCCAGTTCGGCCCGCTCGGGCACATAGACTTTTCCCTCATCCAGGCGCTTGAGCAATTCTTCCGGCGGCAAATCAATCAACTCGATCTCCGCTCCGTCCAGCACGCTGTCGGGGACAGTCTCATACACGGTCGAGCCGGTGATCTGCCGCACCGTGTCCACGCGGCTTTCGGCGTGCTGCACGTTCATACTGGTGAACACGTCAATTCCGGCGTCGAGCAATTCAATCACATCCTGGTACCGTTTGGCATGGCGGGATCCGGGGATATTCGTATGGGCCAGCTCATCCACCACCGCCAGTTGCGGCCGCCGCGCCAGCAACGCGTCCAGGTCCATTTCTTCGAGCAGGACGCCGCGATATTCCCCCTTGCGCCGCGGGATGATGGGCAGGCCGGCCAGGAGCGCGTCCGTCTCCTTGCGTCCGTGGGTCTCGACATAGCCCACGGCCACGTCGCGGCCCTCGCGCTGGGCGCGCTGGGCGGCGCGGAGCATGGCGTAGGTTTTGCCGACGCCGGCGGCCATGCCGAGAAACACCTTGAACTTGCCGCGCTTGCTCGCGGCCTCGGTCTTCTGGATGGCCGCCAAGAGCGCATCAGGGTCTGGACGCTTATCGTCTGCCATGCGCAAAGCCTATCATCTGTTTTGGGAATTGCGAGATTCCAGCCGCGCGGCAACTGGTTCGATTAAATCCGCTGGGTATGGATGGATTTCACAGTGATGCCACGGACGCGGAACATCGGTTTGCCCGGCTTCTCCGTTGTGATGAACTCATTTGCGCCTTGGCGAATTGCCGCCGCCAGATGCAGGGCATCCACTGCGGCAAGGCCGTATTGGCGCGCCAGTTCCCCGGCTTTTTCTCCCAATTCACGGCACAACGGCTCTTCCCCTTTTACCGCGCGGAAATGTGTTTGGTAAAACTCCGTCTCCGCCGCCTGCCCGAAGAACGCCGGTTTGGGGAGCAATTCCAGTTTGACCAATTGCGACGTGTAAAACTGGCGTCGGGGGTCTTCCATCACCGCCAGCGCCGCTTCGGCATCCCTTCCGCGCCACGCCGTCAACAACACCCCCGCATCCAGAAACGTCCTCACCTCAGCCCTCCCCGCCGTTGCCGCAATTCTTCCGCGATGCCGCCTGCGTCAAGCAGTTCGCCGCCCTGTGCCAGAAACTGGTTGCGAAGCTTGAGCAGCTTCCGTCCGGTGGCCGTTTTCGACCGCCAAGCCGGGCGGGACTGACGCGCCAGCTTTTCGGCCACCGCCTGGCGGACAAACTGGCTGCGATTGCCTGGAATCCGGCGCACATCCGAGAGCGGAAGTTTGACCGAGAGAACCTTCAAATCGTCTGTCATACCCAAAATGTACTACGCCGGGATTTTTCCGCAAGCTCGTCATGAAAACGCCTGGAAAAACTCGATGCCCGCTTCGACGTCTGAACCCCGGAAGCTTTCGGGGAAGTTCCGTCCGCTGACCGTCCCCGCGCCGCCCGCTCACATCAAATTCACCGGATCAATGTCCACCGTCATCCGCACCTCTTCGGGCAAAGTCAGGCCGGCCTCCAGCTCGGCCAGCAGCAGGCTCAAGCGGCTCATCTGCCGCGTCAACAACATGATTTGATGGCGATACTCCGTTTTCGCCCGGGCCAGCGGCGCGGCCGCCGGGCCTTTGGTGATCAAATCAGGGATGCCTGCCGCTTTTTTGGCCAGTTCCCGCTTCACGTAATCGGCCGAGAACTTCACCTTCTCCTCATTGCGCCCGCGCAGCAGCAGCAGCGCGATCCGGCTCACCGGCGGGTATTTCAACTGCCGCCGGAATTCCATTTCCTCCTGGTAAAACCCGTTGAAATCGTGCCGGCGCGCGTACTGGATGGCGGGATGAAACGGCGTGAAGGCCTGCACCAGCACCTCCCCTTCCACGTCCCCGCGCCCAGCCCGGCCCGCCACTTGCGTCAACAATTGGAACGTCCGCTCGCTCCCGCGAAAATCCGGAATGTGCAGTCCCAGGTCGGCGTGAACTATCCCCACCAGCGTCACGTTCGGAAAATGCAGGCCCTTGGCGATCATCTGCGTGCCGACCAGGATGTCTATTTTCCCCGTGCGCACGTCCCCCAGAATCCGCCGGTAATCCTCCTTCCGCTTCAGCGTGTCCGAATCCATCCGCTTGACCCGCGCGTGCGGGAACATCGCCCTCAGCGTCGCCTCCACCCGCTCGGTGCCCAGGCCCGAATACCGGATCGCCGGATTTCGGCATTTTGGCTCGGGGCACACTTGCGGCGCGGCGGATTCATGCCCGCAGATGTGGCACTTCAATTTCCCCTCCTGCCGGTGATACGTCAGCGCCACGCTGCAATCCGGGCATTGCGCCACGTAACCGCACAGCGGGCATTGCAGCGCGGTGGAGAAGCCGCGCCGGTTCAAAAACAGCAACGTCTGCTCCTTCCGTTCCAGGCGCTTCAGCATCGCCTCCTTCAACTCCGGCGAAAAAATCGGGCTGGTTTTTTCCTTGCGCGCCACCTGCCGCATGTCCACCACCCGCACCACCGGCATCTTCTTGTTGTCCGCGCGCGCGGGCATTTCCAGCAGGCGGTATTTTCCTTTTTGCGCGTTGTAAAAGCTTTCCAGGCACGGCGTGGCCGAGCCGAGCACCACCACCGCCTCTTCCATCCGCGCGCGCACCACCGCCACGTCGCGCGCGTGGTAGCGCGGCGCCTCCTCCTGTTTGTAAGAATGCTCGTGCTCCTCGTCCACGATGATCAGCCCCAGCCGCTCCACCGGCGCGAACACCGCCGAGCGCGCCCCAATCGCGATCCGCGCCCGGCCCTGCCGGATTTTGTGCCATTCGTCATGCCGCTCCCCCGCCGACAAATGGCTGTGCAACACCGCCACCAGCGTCTGTTGCGGCCCGGAGCTGAACCGCGCCTTGAACCGCTCCACCGTTTGCGGCGTGAGCGAAATCTCCGGCACCAGCACTATCGCCCCTTTTCCCTGCGCCAGGGCGAGCGCGATGGCCTGCAAATAAACCTCCGTTTTCCCGCTTCCCGTCACCCCGTGCAACAGGAAGGCCCGCTGCGCCGTCCCGCTCGCGTTCATCGCGGCGGTGATCTCCTTCAGCGCGCGCGCCTGCTCCGGATTCAGCGCCAGCGTCCGCGTCGGCAGGATGGTTTCCCGCGCGTAAGGGTCGCGCTCGGAAATTTTCGGCGCGATGACGATCAACCCCTTGTCCTCCAACCGCCGCACCGTCTGGCTGGCGGCCCCGGTGGCGCGCAACAATTCGTGCAACGGCGCCTCCTGCCGGCCGCGCGCGAATTCCAGAATTTCCTCCTGCCGCCGGCTCAGCTTCGGGGCCGGGCTGGGCGGCGGCAGCGCGCGCACGAACAATTGTTCCCGCCAACCCTCCTTCTCCTTTCGCACCGCTTCCGGAAGAACCGCCCGGAGCGCCACTTCCGGCCCGCAGCAATAATACTCTCCCATCCAGCGCGCCAGCCGCAGGATGATTGGGCTGACGTGCGATTGCCGTCCGATGATCTTGAGCAGCGGGCGCAGATTGGCGTGCGGCGAGGCCTCCACCAGCGCCGTGACACATCCCAGCACCTGGCGATAAGCAAAGGGGACCTTCACCCGCGTGCCCACCTCCACCTGGGCGGCAAGCTCGGCGGGGATCAGATAATCAAACTCTTTGCCCAGGGCCAGATCCAGCGTGACGCGAGCGATCATGGCGCAAGCAAACGCCAAATCCGCCCAAGAAGAAAGAAGTCTTTCCTTTGTCCGGCCTTCCGTGTTCAGTGCTCAAAACTCAACACGAACAAACCTTTCCACCATTGAACTTGCGACGTTCTTTTCGATTGATGATTCTCTGGCTGGCGCTGGGGGTCATCGCTTATTGGGCCTGGGATTACTGGCGCGAGCGCCGTTTTGATTCCTTCATTCTCGCCGCCGCCCGCCGCTATGATCTTGATCCCGCCCTGGTCAAAGCCGTCGTCTGGCGTGAAAGCCGGTTTGATCCCGACGCCCGCGGCAAGGCCGGGGAACTGGGGCTGATGCAAATCCGCGAAGCCGCCGCAGGGGAATGGGCCAGGGCCGAGCACATTTCCTCATTTCAACATCGCGCCTGTCTGGACCCCGCGACCAACACCCTGGCCGGCGCCTGGTACCTCAAAAAACTTTTGCTCCGCTACAACGGCACCGACAATCCCGCCGCCTACGCCCTGGCCGACTACAACGCCGGCCGCGGCAACGTCCTCAAGTGGCTCACCGGCCCGGCCGCGACCCACAGCGACGCCTTCGTGGAACAAATCGGATTCCCAGGAACCCGCGACTACGTCCGCGCCATCCTCCGCCGCGCCAACCATTACCGGCCCATGTGAATCCGCAATCAGCAATCCCTCTCACACCAGTTTGAGCTTCGGCAAATCCTGCAAATCTATCAAACCCACCGGCTCGTGCCGCGCGTTGACCACGATCAGATCGTCAATGTTGCGCTGATTGAATATCTTCAGCGCCTCCACCGCCAGCGCCTCGTCCCGGACACAAACCGGGTTCCGGGTCATCACACTGGCCAGCGTCTTGACCAGCGCTGTGCCTTCCTGCGTCTCATTAGCCATCTGACGCCGGAGGTCGCCGTCGGTGAAGACGCCGGTCAATTTGCCCCGCTTGTTGACAACGGCCACGCTCCCCGACTTGGCCGCGACCATCACCAGAAGGGCCTCCTTGACCGTCAAATGTTCCTGGGCCACGGCATTGCGCCCGCCCGTCCGCATGATGTCGCGGATGGTCAGCAACAGCGCGCGGCCGATGGCGCCGGAGGGATGATGTTTGGCGTAATCCTTCCGCCCAAAGCCGCGCGCCTGCAACACCGCCATGGCCAGCGCGTCCCCCAGCACCAGCATGGCCGTGGTGCTGGCGGTCGGGGCCAGGTTAAACGGGCAGGCCTCGCGGGGGACTTTGATGTTCAGCGCCACGTCGCTGTACTTTGCCAGCGGCGATTTGAGCGCGCCGGTGAAGGCGATGATTTTGACCGAAAACCGTTTCAGCGCCGGAAACAAGTTGAGCAGCTCCTCCGACGCGCCCGAATAACTCAGCGCCAGCACCACGTCCCCGTCATTGACCAGCCCGAGGTCGCCGTGCATCGCGTCCACCGTGTTGAGCACCACGCTGGTCGAGCCGGTGCTGGTTAGCGTGGCGGCGATTTTCTGGCCGATGTTGCCGGATTTTCCCACGCCCACGACAATGATCTTGCCCCGTTGCTTGAGCGATTCCACCACGATTTCAACGGCCGTCGCGAAGGCTTCGTCCAAATTCGCCCGCACGGCCTTGACGGCCTGCAATTCGATGTCGAACACTTCGCGCGCACGCGCCAGATGGTTCATGGGAGAAGGGTGCCAGCCATGCCTGCCATTTCCAATCCCAAATCCTCGCCTGAGGATTTTTTGAACCGCATGCCAGACTTGACGACAGGTTCACAAATACGCTAACTTCCCGGCCATGCGCGAAATTCAATTCTACCGCAACGCCAGTGGCGATTGCCCGGTAGGAGAATTTCTCGATGGTCTCGGCCCGAAGCAGGCGCAAAAAGTGGCCTGGGTGCTCAAATTGGTGAAGGAACTGCCACTTGTGCCGAAACAATACTTGAAGAAACTGGAAGGCGCAGACGAACTTTGGGAAGTCCGCGCGGAGTTTGGCGGCGATGCGTTCCGGCTGCTGGGCTTTTGGGACGCGGGCAACCTGATCATTTTGACCAACGGATTTGCGAAGAAGACACAGAAAACCCCAAACCGGGAAATCGAACTCGCCGCCCGGCGGCGGTGCGATTACCTGAACCAAAAGGCAAGACGATGAAAGACGACCTCGACAAATACATCAGCCGCCGCAAACGCACCGACAAAAAGTTCGCCGAAAACTTTGAGAGCGGCTACCAGGAATTGAAGATGGGGGTGTTGCTCCGCCAAGCCCGCCAACACGCGGGCATCACGCAGGAAGACCTTGCGCGCCGCACCAAAACGAAAAAGTCCGCCATCTCGCGGCTTGAAAATCATGCCGAAGACGTGCGCCTCTCCACCATAAAACGCGTCGCGCACGCTTTGGGCAAAAACCTGGTCATCCAATTGGTGGAAGCATGATGGCCCGGCCGCCGTGCCCTGTGCGCCGGGCATAAAAACACTCTTTCAACCTCGACTTCTTGGCGGGGCGGATGGATGTTGCGTTGAACTTAAAAGGACATTGGCTCGTATGAAGATTTTCGCCCTGCTCTGCTGTCTGCTCGTTTCCAGATTTGCTTCCGCCCAAACCGTGCCGCCGGAAAACACAGCCGCCCGCGCCTGCAACGCGTTTGGGTTCAAGCTGCTTGCGGAAACCAGGAAATCCCTTCCCGCCGCCAACGTTTTTCAAAGCCCGGTGGGACTGGCCTTTGCGTTGTCCATGGTCGGGAATGGAGCCGAAGGCGAGACCCGGAACCAGATCGCCCGCGCGCTGCAACTGGAAGGCGTCGCGCCGGCGGAATTGAATGAGGGGAACAAATTGTTGCTGGACCGCCTTTCGGCGCTGGACCCGAAAATCAAATTGGAAATCGCCAACGGAATCTGGACGGACAAGAACGCGAAGATTAAACCGGCGTTCCTTTCCAGCACGGAAAAGTCGTACCGGGCGGAAGTTTCCAGCGCGGATTTTCAGGATCCGGCCACGGTGAAAAACATCAATCATTGGGTGAGCCAAAATACTCACGGCAAAATCCCCGAAATGGTCGCCGCGCCGCTGGAGCCTTATCTCCGCCTCATCGTGCTGGATGCGATTTATTTCAAAGGAGATTGGCTGGATCCATTCGCTAAAAAGTTGACTCAAGACAAACCATTCACACTCTCCAGCGGGCAACAGGTGCAACATCCCAGAATGACCCGTTCCGCCAAGTTGGGCTATTTTGAGAACGCGGCTTTCCAAGCGGTGGTCCTCCCTTATGCGGGCGGGCAGGTCAGCATGTACGTGTTCCTCCCCAAGGAAGGCTTGGACAAATTTATCCAAGACCTGACACCGGAACACTGGGAGCAGTGGTTGCGCCAGTTCGGCGCCAGGAAAGGAAGATTGGAACTGCCGCGTTTCAAGCTGGAAAACAGATACGATCTGAACGACGAACTCAAAGCCTTGGGAATGCCGCGCGCGTTCACCTCACAGGCGGAACTCGGCGGCATTTCGGACGAGCGATTGATGATCAGTTGGGTCAAGCAAAAGACGTTTGTGGAGGTAAACGAAGAGGGCACGGAAGCGGCCGCGGTCAGCGGCATCGGGATAAGTGCTTCCGCCATCATGCGGGAACCCGAGCCGCCTTTCACGATGATTGTGGACAAACCCTTTTATGTGGCCATCCGGGAAATCCAGACCGGAACCATTCTCTTTCACGGGGCGATTCTGGATCCGCGATAGGCTGGGGCGCTCATGGCGCCTTGCGGTCAATCCTGGCGAGGGGACAAATTGAACTCATCGGCGTGGTAGGAACTGCGCACCATCGGGCCGCTGGCGACGTGAATAAAACCCCGCTCTTCCGCCACCGTTTTGTAATGCGCAAACCGCGCCGGAGACACAAATTCAACCACCGGCAAATGTTGGAGCGTGGGTTGGAGGTATTGGCCCAGCGTCAGAATATCGCATTGGGCGGCGCGCAGGTCCGCCATCGCGGTGTAAAGTTCCTCCGGCGTTTCGCCCAGACCCAGCATCAGGCCGGACTTGGTGACGATGGAATCGCCGCGCCTGGCTTTGACTTTGCCCAGCACGCTGAGGGAACGATCATAAGTGGCCCGGTGCCGCACGCCGGGCGTCAGGCGCCGGACGGTTTCCAAGTTGTGATTGTAGATGTCCGGCCGGGCCGCCAGCACCGCGTCAATGGCGGCGTCGTTGTCCAGAAAATCGGGCGCCAACACCTCGATCACGGTTTGGGGATTGAGTTGCCTGATTTGCTCGATGGTCTGGCGGAAGTGGTCCGCGCCGCCATCGGGCAGATCGTCCCGCGCCACCGCGGTGACGACGACGTGTTTGAGCCTCATGCGCCGGGTGGCTTCAGCCACGCGGGCAGGCTCGTCGGTTTCCAGCGGCAGAGGTTTGGCGGTTTTGACGGCGCAGAAGCCGCAGGCGCGGGTGCAACGATCGCCGGCGATCATGAAAGTGGCCGTGCCCTTGCTCCAGCATTCCCAATGATTGGGGCATTTGGCGCTCTGGCAAACGGTGTGAAGTTGGAGTTCTTCGAGCAGCGCGCGGGTTTGGCCGAAGCCCTGGGAGGCGGGCAATTGGAACCGGAGCCATGCGGGCAGGCGCGGGCGGGATTGCGGGGCTGTGTCAGTTGTGTTCATCTGGCGCAAATTGCTTCCAGAAGACTGCCAGTGGATCGGCGTCAAAGTCAGCTAAAATCCGCCCGTCCGCCTCAAGCGCCGGGGCGAAAGTCTGGCCGGATTTTTCCCGCATTTCCTGGCGTCCGTCGCGGTCGCAAGTCACATCCACCAAGTTTATTCGGTCGGCAGCCAGCGGCGGCCGAAGAATTTTTCCCAGTTGGCCTGGCCCAGCAGCACGCCCGCGCCGATCAGGATCATGGCCCGCCAAAAGGTCGGAGTGACCGGTTCATCCAAGCAGAAGTGCGCCCAGGCCATGGAACTGAGGGGGATTAAATTGTTGAAAAGGTAAACTTGGCTCGTCTTCCAATAGCGCAACGCGCCGTTCCAAAGCGCAAAGGCCCCGATCCCACCGCCCAGAATGCAAAAGAGCTGGATCGAGAGCAGCTTGGTTTGCATGGGCGCGCCCTGGAGGAGAATCTCGACGAGCGAAAACGGCGCCAGCAGAACTCCGGCGCGCCAAAAGGTGTGGGCGGAAACTTCCGGGCCGGTCAGGTCGCGTCCCAGAACGCGGCATTGGCGGCCAAAATGGGTCCAGAGGACGCTGCAAGCGACGCCCAAGAACTCCCCCGGCGCGCTGCCCGTGCCGCGACGCAGCGCCGGCCACAGCAGGACCGCCACGCCGCAAAAGGCCAGGGCGGCCGCGCCGTAGCGTTGCGCCGATTGCCAGCTTCTTTGCGGCCGGCCTTCCCAAAGCAACGCCCAGACCGGCGAGGCGCCAAGATAAAGCGCGACATGGGAAACACTGCTGAACTTGAGCGCCCAATTGAACGCCAGAATGTAAAGTCCCAGGCTCAGCCCGCCACGCCACCAAAGACTGCGGTTCAATTCCCGCGACACGGCATGGGTTTCCCCAAAGATTTTCGTCCAGCGCAGCAGAACGCAAAAAAGAACGCCAGCCGCCAGAAAACGGGTGCAGCCGGTAAAAATCGGCGGCCAGAACTTGACGAGATACTTGACCCCCGTGTTGTTGCCGCCCCAAAGAAAAACGGCGAAGCACAGGCCGGCGGCGATGCTCGCATGGTTCGTTCTTCTTTGCACGGTCGCCGGCAATCCTGTTTTGCCCTCGTCCACGGGCTTAGGAGTGGAGCAGTTCCAGGATTTTTGCAACGGCTTCCACGGCTTTGACGGGGGTCATCTGGCCGGTGCGGCGCTTGAGTTCGACTTCGCCTTTGGCCAGCGATTTTTCGCCGATGGCCAGACGGATGGGAAATCCGATCAATTCGGAATCCTTGAACTTGAAGCCGGGACGCTCGTCGCGGTCGTCGAGGATGATGTCAATGCCTTTGGCGGCAAGTTCGGCGTAGATTTTTTCGGCGAGTTGCATCACCGCGCCGCCGGGGGCGACGGCCAGGGGCATCAGACAAACCGTGTAGGGGGCGATCGCAAGAGGCCAGATGATGCCGTCTTTGTCGTGGGATTGCTCGATCACGGCTTGCAGGGTGCGCGCAATGCCGATGCCGTAGGAACCCATGATGGCCGGCTGCTGTTTGCCCGATTCGTCCAGAAACACCGCGTTCAGCGCCTTGCTGTATTTGGTGCCGAGTTTGAACAGGTGCCCGACTTCAATGGCGCGGCTGATTTTCAGGGGCTGGCCGCATTTGCAGCACGCTTCGCCCGCCTGCACCAGGCGCAGATCGCTCCACTGGGCGACTTGGATGTCGCGGGCCATGTCCACGTGGCGCAGATGGAATCCGTCTGCGTTGGCGCCGGTCGTCATGTCCGCCGCGCCTTGCAGGCTTTCATCGGCGTGAACGGGCAGATGCTTGACGCCGACGGCGCCGAGACTGCCGGGATGGGCGTTGAGCGCCGCAAAAATCTCCTCCGGTTCGGCGGGGCGGAAGGTTGCGGTGCCCAGGGCGCCGGTGAGTTTGGCCTCGTTCAATTGATGGTCCCCGCGCATCAGGATCAGCGCCGGCTTGTCGGCCACGATATAGACCAGCGTTTTGATTTGGCGCCCGGCGGGAACATGGAACGGAGCGCCGGCCAGGGCGTCAATCGTGACGGCGCCGGGAGTGGCGAATTTTTCGGGAAGCGCCGCGGCGCCGGCGGCGGGTTGGGTTTTGGCGGCGCGGCTGCCGGCTTTTTCGATACTGGCCGCGCTGCGGCAGGCCTCGCAGGAAACGACTTCGTTCTCGCCGGTTTCGGCGGGGATCATGAATTCATGGGAAAATTTTCCGCCCATCACCCCGGTGTCGGCCTCGACGGCGATGGCCCGCAGACCGCATCGCTGGAAGATGCGGGTGTAGGCGTCAAACATTTTTTGGTAGGCGGCGCCGCACGCCTCGTCGGTGGCGTCGAAGGTGTAGGCATCCTTCATGAGGAATTCGCGGGTGCGCATGAGGCCGAAGCGCGGACGGATTTCATCGCGGAACTTGGTCTGGATTTGATAGAAGTTTTTGGGCAACTGGCGGTAAGAGCTTAGTTCGCCGGCCATGAGGGTGGTGACAGGCTCCTCGTGGGTGGGGCCGAGGATCCACTCCTTTTTGGCGCGGTCATAAGCCTTGAACAGCACGCCCTTGGCCGATTCGTAGCGGCCGCTTTGCTGCCAGATTTCGGGCGGTTGCAGGGCCGGCATCAGAATTTCCAGCGCGCCGGCGCGGTCCATCTCCTCGCGCACGATCTGCTCAACCTTCTTCAGGGCGCGCAGGCCGAGCGGGAGAAAGGTGTAGAGGCCGCCCGCCAGCTTGCGAATCAGGCCGGCGCGCAGGAGCAGTTGGTGCGAGGCGATTTCCGCTTCGGCGGGAGTTTCCTTGAGGGTGGGGATGAAGGTTTGGGTCCAGCGCATAAAGTGATTCTTTTTCGGTTTTGGGCAGGTGGCGGCTATTTCAGTGCGGCGTGGGGATGCTGCCGGCTATCTCACCGTGTTGACCAGCGGCGCCAGGCCTTGGATGCGCACTTCCAGACGGTCGCCCGATTGGATCGGCCCCACCCCGGCGGGCGTGCCGGTCACGATGACGTCGCCCGGCAGAAGGGTCATGTGGGTGGAGACATGGCTGACCAACTCGTAGCAATTGAAGAGGAGCTGGCTGGTGTTGGAGTTTTGGCGGAGCTGGCCGTTTTGGAACAATTGAATGGTCAGATCGTGCGGATCCATTTTGGTTTCCACGTAAGGTCCCAGCGGCGTGAACGTGTCGAAAGACTTGCAGCGCGCCCACTGACTTTCCGAGTTTTGAATGGTGCGATCGCTGATGTCCTGCGCGGCGGTGAAGCCCAGGATGTAGCGGGAGGCCGACGCCGGGGTGGCGTTGCGCACGCGCCGGCCAATGACGATGGCCAGTTCGGCTTCGTAATCGGTGCGATGCTGGGGGAATGGAATTTCAATCTTCCCGCCGTCGGCCAGAAGCGAGGAAGGGGCTTTGAACCAGAGGAGCGGTTCCTTGGGCAGCGGTTTGTTCTGTTCGCGCGCGTGGTCGGCGTAGTTGAGGCCGATGGCGATGACTTTGGAAGGCGCCACGGGCGTGAGCGTCTTCAGGCCCTTCCGCGGCGTCGGTTTCCTGTCGAAGGAGGGAGACCCAAAAACGTCGCCGCGCAGGCGAAATAATTCACCATCCACCACCTTCGCATAAAAAATATCGTCACCCTTCTGAAAACGACCAATGGCTGCCATAAGGGGATTATCAATAGCAAATTCCGCCGCGCTGTCGCAAGGGAAAAGGGCGGCGGAGAAAAATGAATGCCGCCCAGGCTCAACCCGGATGGCCGAGGAGACGGCGGTTCTTCCACAGGGCGCGCGGCGGAAAGATGCCCTCCGGCGTGATGATGCCGGTGATCAAATCGGGCGGCGTGACGTCAAAGCCCGGATTGCGCGCGCCACTGGTTGGGTTGCCAATGCGAACGTAGGACATCCCCGGCACTCCCCGCACCACGCCCCAGGCGCCGAGGACTTCCGCCTGGTCTCGCTCCTCAATGGGAATGGCGCGGCCGGAGTGGAGGTTCCAGTCAATGGTGGAAAGCGGGATGGCCGCGTAAAACGGAATGTGGTGCCGGCGCGCCAGCACGGCCTTGGTGTAGGTGCCGATCTTGTTGGCCACTTCCCCGGTGCGCCCCAGCGCGCGGTCGCCGCCCACGAGGACCAGGTCAATTTCCCCGATCTGCATGAGGTGCCCGGCGGCGTTGTCGGATATAATTTGATGGGAAATCTTCTGCTGCGCCAATTCCCAGGCGGTGAGCGTGGCGCCTTGGCAGCGGGGGCGGGTTTCGCCGCAAAAGACGTGGAATTTCTTCCCGGCTTTTTGCGCGGCGTAAAGCGGCGCGGTGGCGGAGCCGATATCCACAAACGCCAGCCAGCCGGCATTGCAGTGGGTCAGAATCCTCGCGCCCGGCCGGATCAGTTTTTCGCCGTGCCGGCCAATGGCCGCGCAATGGCGCGCGTCCTCGTTGGCAAATTCCTCGGCGGCGGCCAGCGCCAGCGCTTGTTGTTCGGCGACCGTGGTTCCGGCTTGCATGGCGCGGCGGACGGCGTCCATGGCATTGACCGGGTCCACCGCCGTGGGCCGGGCATCCTTGAGGGTTTGATAAACGAGTTGGACGTGGGCGGAAAACTTTTCAGAATCGCCGCCGCGAAACGCCCGCGCGCCCTGGGCCAGGCCGTAAGCCGCCGTGGCGCCAATGGCCCCGGCGCCGCGAACCGTCATTTCCCGGATCGCGCGCGCCGTGGCGCGAAAATCAGGCGTCGCCACGATTTGGAACCGGTGCGGCAGCAACCGCTGCTCGATCAGCCGCACCGCGTTGGCCGGGGCGTCGAAAGTGACCGTGCGATAATGCCGCGCGCGACCATTGACCGAAATGTTCATGGGAAACCAGCCGGCCCCGACGCCGGAGTTCAGAACTCCTTGACTTGAAGGCGGCGGACTTTCGCCCGGATTTTTTTATACCCGGCGTGCTCGCGGAGATGTTTCAGGTCCGGGTCCTTGGCCATCCAATCGAAATCTTCATAGCCGAGGTTGATGGCCTTGTTGAGCGCCTCAGCCGCCAGATCACATTGCCGGGTCAGGGAGTAGCTGCAAGCCAGGTTGTAATGAACCAGGGCGCTGTCCGGGCGGAGGCGGGCGAGTTGTTCGTCAATGCGCAGGCCCTCATCGAAGCGGCCGCGGCGGGTGTAATTGTCCCCCAAAACCAGCAGCGCTTCCACGTGGCCGGGGTCGCGCTTGACCACGCCTTCCATGAAGACAATCTCCAGCTCCAGGTCCCGCAATTCCTGCGGCGTCGGTTTCCTCCTCGAACCCCCGGCTTTCTTGGGCATATTAGGCACTACGCCTTATTACGCGGGATTCTTTGGATGTCGAACCTTTTTTTGCGACAAAAGAAAGATTGTCTTTGCAACGGTTCAACCTGTTCATTCAGGCGATGAATTGTTTTGTCACGGGCGCTTCGGGGTTTATCGGCGCCAATCTCGTGCAGGAGCTGGCCGGCCGCGGACATCGCGTCAAGGCGCTCCTCCGGCCCGGCGCCGATTGCCGCGGGCTGGAGGGCGCGGACTATGAACCCGTGCCGGGCGATCTCGCGCAACGCGATCTCCTGGAGAAGGCGATGCGCGGCTGCGACTGGTGTTTCCACGCCGCCGCCAGCTATCACTTGTGGTTGCGCGACTATGCGCCGATGTACGCCGCCAACGTGGAAGGCACGCGCCACGTCATCGAAGCCGCCGCCGTTGCGGGCTGCCGTCGGATTGTCTATACCAGCACGGTGGGCTGCATCGGCCTGCCGCGCGAGAGCGGCGGAAAGGTTGCGCCCACCGATGAAGCCACGCCGGTGAGCGGCGCGCAGATGAGCAACCATTACAAGCGTTCCAAATGGCAGGCGGAGGAACTCGCGCGCGAACTGGCCGCCAAAGGCGCGCCGGTGGTCATCGTCAACCCCAGCGCGCCCATCGGGCCGCGCGATGTCAAACCGACGCCGACCGGCCGGATTATTCTGGATTTTTTGAACCGGAAGCTGCCGGGTTATGTGGACACCGGTTTGAACTGGGTCCACGTGCGGGACGTGGCGGCGGGCCACGTGCTGGCGGCGGAAAAGGGGCGCGTCGGCGAGCGCTATATTCTGGGCAACGCCGCCGGCAATTGGACCATGAAAGAAACGCTGGCGGTGCTGGAGGAATTGAGCGGAGTCCCCGCGCCAAAATTCCGCGTGCCTTACGCGCTGGCGCTGCTGGCGGCCTACGGCGACGAGGCCTTGTCCGCCTTGACCGGCACGGAGCCTAAAGCGCCGCTGGCGGGCGTGCGCATGGCCCGGTATAAAATGTTTTTTAATCCCGCCAAGGCGATCCGCGAACTGGGCCTGCCCCAGACCCCGCCCCGCCAGGCCTTCGCCGACGCCATCGCCTGGTTCCGCGGCGGCTTCTATACACAGCATCACACGTAATTGCGCATAATGCGCGAAAGCGGCGGAGGACAGATGGAACAACAGAGGGAAGCGCACCAACGGTGCGAGCCGCAGTCCAAAACGCTGGCGCGAGTTCTGGCGGCGCAGGCAAAGCGCGAAGCGTCCTGGAGTGCGCCAGCCCTTATAGGTGTCTCGGAATTATTCACCGGGAGCCGGGCGAGCCCTTCGGAGTCTGCTCGCCTGAGCTCCCGGTGAATAATTCCGGTCGCGCCGTGTTGAACTTTTTATTATGTGAGCGTGTGCCAACGCTGCCGCCGGGATTTGCCGCACGTCCGGGGAGACGAATAGCCAGCCCTAAACGCTCGACGTTTGGCCAGAGAGCTTCGCCCCCGGACGGCGGCTTCTGCCCGAAGACGAATGCTCAGAACTTTTCGCCTGCCTCGGGCAGTGACGAATTCTATAAGGACTTGGCGGGCAGAAGCCAAGCCGGCATTTCCCACTGGCATAACAACGTGAAAGAACCATGAACGCGAACATAGAAAATATGACAACGGCGGCCGCTCCGGCGGCCTGGATCGGCTGGGATTGGGCCGACCAACACCACGATCTGTTTTTGGAAACCGCAGACCGCAAAACCCAAACCCTCCGTCTGGCCAACCGGCCCGAACAGATTCATGCTTGGTTGAAGGCCTTGGGCCAGCGGTTTGCGCAACGCACGGTGGTTCTCTGTCTGGAAGCCTCCCGGTCGGCCCTGCTGCCGATCTTTTTGGAATACTCGTTTCTGGAACTCTATCTGATCAACCCCAAGAGCATGGCCCGCTTCCGCGAGGTGGTCCGGCCCAGCGGCAGCAAGAGCGACCAACTGGATTGCAAGCTGGCTGGTCAACTGGTCAAAAGCCATCGGGAACTGCTTCATCGGTTTGTGGCCCAGGACCCGCTGACGCAGGAACTGGCCCAGATGGTCCGGGTTCGGCGCTTCTTCCGGGGCCAGGGCTGTCGGCCGACCGAGGGGCTGGAGCAGCGGTTGTCGAGCATCGCCGCAGCGACGGGCGTTAGCCAGCAGGCCCACTGGAACAACCCCAACAGTTTCTTGGCCTGCTCGCTGGCCCAAATCCTCAGGGACGTGACCACGCGCATTGAAGAGTCCGAGGGACAAATCCTGATCCTGGCCCAGCAGCACCCCAACCGCGCCTTGGCCCAATCCGCGCCGGGTGCCGCCGCCGTCTTGGAACCCCGCCTCATGGCCGTTTTGGGAACCCACCCGGAAGCGTGCGCCTCGGCCCAACAGATGGCGGTGCGCGATGGCGTGGCGCCACGGCGCGTCCAGAGCGGCAACTCCTGTGTCATCACTCGCCGCCTGGCCAAACCTCAGTTTGAGCATCAAACCTGGATCGAGTTTGCCAAATGCTCCACCTTGGAATGCCAGTGGGCCCGCCAGTTTGTCGAAGCCAAAACCAAGGCCGGTAAAAGCTATTACACCGCCATTCGGGCTCTGGCCTACAAATGGATCCGCATCCTGTGCGCTTGCTGGAAAAAAGGCGTGGTTTATGATGAAGCCCGCTACCTCAAAGCCCTTGGCCAACACAACAGCCCCTACAGGTCTGAGACCAAAGCCGCCCCATGAAAAAAACTGCCAAGAAAACTCAAAAATCCATTGACTTAAGACCTCAGAACTCTCTGGCGCTTTCGCTTGGCCCGCGATCTGGCAATGCGCATTCATTTGTGCCGCTGTGTATAACTTTGAAATTGTCTGCCAACGTGTCCTAAGGCAACGGGACGCTCGTATGGTTGTACATCCATTGAATATCCACACTGCCCGGGTCTTGGATTGGGGTCCTTGCGTATTTGATCTGCGGGCATGTTTTGGACGACCGCCATTTGTGCATTTCGTTGTGGCCGTCGGCAAAATTAAAAGCGCAGGCGCCATTGTGGAAGCTGCCCGGCATGTCGTCCCACGAGTCTTTGTTGGGCATAGCCGTAATCAACCAGGCGTCGTTAATGGTGTCGGCATTCTCGTCCGCAAAGACCCAGAGCTGCGACGGGGCCGGGGCTATCAAGTCCTTCTCCTTTCCGTAAGAAGCGAATCCCGGTACCCAATACTGGCCGGGACACGCGCTGCCTTCCAGGAAGGCGTTCATCGAGACACTGCGGACTCTTTCCGGAAATCCGCCGGCGCTTTGCACCGGCGACAGATACCTGTCGGCCGGGCATTTGTAAATTTTGACCTGCTTGGTGTAGGGGAAGAGCAACCCGCTGGCAACAAGTTGCAAGTTAGTATTGTCAACTGAGGCGGACCAATCCATGATCCCGTAAACCCAATTGGGGTTCTCAATGGCCCGACCGGTCTCCGGGCCGGCAAAAACGGTCCAGCCGTCGAAAACCCCGTTGTTGACCAGATTCCCGCCATTGTCGTCGGCGTAGAGATGCCATGCCACCCCCAGTTGTTTGGAATTGCTCGTGCAGCCGATGCCCAGGCTGCGCGCCTTGGCGTTGCCCAGGGCCGGCAGCAGCAGCGCCGCCAAAATGGCGATGATGGCGATGACCACCAGCAACTCTATCAAAGTGAACCCACCACTGCGATTTGCCGCGCCGTCATTCATGGTCTCTGTTTCCATGACGCGCCGGGGAACGGAATTTGTCCAGCGTTATCTTCTCACTTGACACTGTGCGGGCCGGGGCCAATGGTCATGCAAACAAAAGGAGCCACCGTTATGGCCAAGTGCATTTGCTCGTCTTGCGGACAACACCTTGAGTTCCCCAACGACATGATTGGGCGCCAGGTCAGTTGCCCAAATTGCGGCACGAAAACTTTCCTGGATATTCCAGGCGGCACCACGATCCGCATTTCCAAAGCAGCCGTCCGAGAGCCGGCCGAGCGCGAGCCGGGAAAGTCGCCGGTCGCCCCGGTGGCCACCCGCATCATTGACAATATCGAAAAGGTGGTCGTGGGCAAGCGCGCAGAAATCCTCTTGACTATGATGGCCTATTGCGCCCAGGGCCACGTGCTGTTGGAGGATGTGCCGGGCGTGGCCAAGACGATGCTGGCGCGCGCCCTGGCCCGCAGCATCGGCTGCTCCTTCAAGCGCATCCAATGCACGCCCGACCTGCTGCCCAACGACATCACCGGCAGCTCCGTTTTCAACCCCAAAACCACGGAATTTGAGTTCCGGCCGGGACCGCTCTTCGCCCAAATCGTGCTGGCCGATGAAATCAACCGCGCCACGCCCCGCTCTCAAGCCGCCTTGCTGGAGGCGATGGCGGAGGGAAAGGTCACGGCGGACGGGACGAATTATGAGCTGATGCCGCCCTTTCTTTTGATCGCCACCCAGAACCCCATTGACCACGAGGGCACGTTTCCGCTGCCCGAGGCGCAGCTTGACCGCTTTTTGGTCCGGCTGAAACTGGGTTATCCGCTGTTCGAGTCGGAAATCGCGATGTTGGGGCGGCTGCAATTCCAGCACCCCATTGACACGTTGCAGCCGGTGGCGGGCGCGGAGGAAATTGTCGCGATCCAGCAGTCGGTGCGGCAGGTGCATGTGGACGAAAAGATCAGCCGCTATATCGTGCAAATCATCCAGGCGACCCGCGAACATTACGACCTTGCCCTCGGTGGCAGCCCGCGGGCTTCGCTGGCGCTGCTGCGTTGCGCGCAAGCCTATGCCGCCATCCACGGTTTTGATTTTGTGATGCCGGACGACGTCAAACAGATCGCGCCGCACGTGCTGGGCCATCGTTTGATTCTCCGTCCGGAAAGCCGGCTGCGCAAGAAGACGGTGGCGGGAATCGTCGCGGAAATTCTCAACACCGTGCCGGTGCCCCAGGTGCATCCCGGCGGAGAGGCGCGATGAAATGGATTCTGGCGACGATCCTCCTCCTGGTGGCGGGGCTGGCGCTTAAACTGAGCCTGCTGGTCTTCGCCATGTACGTCTTGCTCGGCGTGCTCTTATTGAGCCGCTTTTTTACCCGGGCCTGGACGGAAAACCTGGAGGTCAGCCGGTTCTGCGGCGAGCGCGTTCTGGAAATGGGGCAGGCCGCTGAAATTACAGTTGACGTTAAAAACAAGGGGCAGGTGACGGTGGCCTGGCTGTTGCTGGAAGATTCCCTTCCGCGCGAGGCCCTGGTTCAAACCCCGCAACGCATCAAGGCCGAAGGCGCGCGCCTGGCGCTGGCCCGGCTCGCGCCCGGCGAAAGCAAGAGCTTGCATTACAAGGTCACGTTTCTCATGCGCGGCTATTACCAACTGGGGCCGTTGTTGGTGGAAACGGGCGATGTCTTTGGCCTGCACCGCCGGTTCCGCGTCATGACCGACCCGCATTTTGTGCTGGTCTTGCCCAAGGTTCTGCCGTTGGAGGGATACAACCTGGCTTCCCGGCGGCCGATGGGGGAAATCCGCGTTCTGCACCGGCTCTTTGAAGACCCCACCCGCATCGCCGGCATCCGGCCCTACCAGCAAGGCGATTCCTTCCGCCGCATTCATTGGCGGGCCACGGCGCGGACCGGCGTGTTGCACAGCCGCGTTTTTGAAAGTTCGCGCGTGGCGGGCGCGACTTTCCTGCTCGATTTCCACCTCAAAAGCTTTCAGGACGCCGGCGCCATCCCCTCGGCCGAACTGGCGGTGACGGCGGTGGCCTCGCTCGCCCACGCCGTTTTTCTCATGGGCCAGCAAATTGGCTTCATCAGCAACGGGCGCGATGCCGCCGACCGGATTCGCGCCGAAGGCTGGCGCGCGGATTTTGCCACCCGCCGCGAGGCCCGGAAACAGGCGGCACAATCTTCCAAAAGCGACCGCCTTCGCCCGCTGGTGGTGGAAACGGGCCGGGGATTGGAACGTTTTTCCGAGATTTTGGAAACGCTCGGCCGCCTGGAACATACCGACGGGCTGGAGTTTGCGGACCTGGTGTGGGAAACCGCCCCCAGGATTCGGCGGGACGCGACGGTGGTGGCGTTCCTGCGCGAAGTCACACCGCTGACGGCGGCGGCGCTGGGGGACCTGGTCCGCCGCGGTTTTCTCGTCTCCGCCATCATGGTGCTGTTCGATGAAGCGGCCATCCCCGATTGGGCCAGGCCGCCGGAATGGGCGGAGATGCTCCTGGGGCAGGGCGTGGATTTCCGCCTGGTCAACTCCGAGGAATCCATCACCAACCTCTGCGCCGAGGCCATCGTGAGGTGAACCATGTCATCCCCAAAACCCCAAAAGACCATTGCCGACTACGTGGTGAACAGTTTCGGCCCGGTGCTGATCATGCTCTTGGTTGGCACTCTGGTCTTCTTTTTGATCCAGGTTTTTTATCGCGGCCAGATGGCCGCCAGCATCCGGTGGGTCATGTTCTGGTTCGTCCTGGCGGTGGTGCTGGTCTCGCGCATCGGCATTGAGGAAGGAACGGGGCGGGCGTTCCTGTATGGATTTGGTGTGGCGGGCGCCACAGGGCTTTACCTGATGCGTACGGACCCCTCATTCTTGTTTGGGATGGTCCTGCTGGCGTTGGTTTGGTGGTGCGCGCACAAACTGACCTGGAACTGCACTGTCATTGATGATGACGACGAGGTTTCAGATGCTTCCGGGCGCGGACTCCTCCAAACCCTGCCCGACTTCTGGCCCGGCAAGAACAAGCCCAAGAAGCCGCCCCTAACCGTCGCCCAGAAAAGAGCGGCCTCGATTGCCGCGGCGTTTGGGAGCCGCGAAGCCCGCCGCTCCGCCAAGCCGCACCCAGCCGGGCTTTGGGTCATTTATTTTTCAGTGGCGGCGTTGCCGTTGTTTGGCGTCGGGCAGGCGTTGCTGCCGGCCAACGATGTGGCTTCGCGCCGCCTGGGATTCATTTTTCTGCTGGGTTATCTGGCGGCGGCGCTGGGTTTGTTTGTGACCACCAGTTTTTTGGGTCTGCGCCGTTACTTGCGGCAACGCCACCTCAAAATGCCCCGGGCCATTTCCATCGGCTGGCTCCGGTTCGGCGCGGGCGTGATCTTTGTGGTCATGGCCCTGGCGCTTTTGCTGCCGCGGCCCGGCTCCGATTACACCTGGAAAACCGTGGCGGTCAAAATTGACGGCCAGTTGCGCCGCGCCAGCCAATACGCCGCGCAGTTCAACCCGCGCGGCAAGGGAAAAGGCCGGCCCGGAAAAGAAACAGACCGGGCAGGCGATCAAACCACCCAGGCCAACACCGCTTCCACCGAGGAGGAAAAGCAGAAGGCCGCCGAACATCAGCCAGGCGAATCCGCCGGGCCCAAAAGTCCGGACGGGCGGGAGCAAGGGCCGCCGCAAAGTCCCGCCAGCCAGATTCCTGCGGCGCAAGGCGGCGGTTTATACAAGTTTCTCAGAGGTTTGTTTGTGGTGGCTGTGGCAGGCTTGCTCCTCTGGTGGCTGGTCCGTCAACGAAGCCTGATTTTCCAGGCCATTCGCTCCCTGGTAGCGGCGGTGATGGAGTTTTTTAGAAATCTTGCTGGAATCAAAGGGATGCCCAAGCGGGCCACCAAGGCCGGAGCGGCCGCGCCCTCCGCGCCGGCGCATCCCTTTGCCGCTTACAAGAACCCATTCATTACGGGCGAGGCTCGGGCGTGGGCGCCGGAACGCTTGATTGTCTATACCTATGAAGCGGTTCAGGCCTGGGCCAAAGAACGCGGCATTGATTTCCCGCCCCAGCAAACTCCGCGCGAATTTTGCGCCGATCTTGGCGAAAAGTTTCCCGACGTAGGCCCGGAATTGAGCCGGCTGACATTTTACTATGCTCACGCCGCCTATGGAAAACATTTGCCGGATAGTTATGACCCCGCGCCGGTCAGGGAACTTTGGCGGCGCATCTCTGACGCGGCGTGAATTCGGTGGTTGGGGGGATGCGCCAGACCGGGCGGCGCTTATAGAGGAAAAGCCACCCTTGCGAGTGGCTTCTCAAACTTGATGCTGGTGGATTGGGGTGTCTTAGAACTCCGGTTCGGCGCTCCAATCATTCAGTCGTATAATCTCTTTTACTTTGCGGCGTTCGTAGCGGTGTTTTTGGGCTTTCGCCGGTCGTTGCTCGGTCTGGCGAAAGGCGTGTTTGGTGTTTCGGATCGCTTCGTGAATCAGGTCCAGCGTTTTTGTCATACAGTTTTTTTTTTGGTCGCATAGCGGTTTCAACCAACCCACTATGCCGCTCTCAACATGGCCAAAATATGCGGCGCCTGCATCTTTCCCCGCGCCGCATCACTGCGTGTTACACATTCGGCAGGAGACAAATCTTCCTGACTGCCACTCTTCTTTTACCTCATTTTCAACCAATGTCAACCGAAAAGTTGCAAAAACTTCACAAATTTTGCGAAATTCGGAACGCAGCACGCCCGCCACGATCAGTTGCCCGCCCGGTTTCAAGCGGTTGCGGATTTTTTCAGCTTCTCCCACAAGCAATTCCGCCATGAGGTTGGCGCAAATCACGTCCCATCGCCGGCGGCTCCGCGCGGGCAGGCGCGTCAGGTCCTGGCGGCGGGGCTGGACGCGGGCTTGGACACGGTTTCTCCTGGCATTTTGGCGGCTCACCCGGATGGCTTCGGGGTCGCAATCAAACGCGTCCACCGGGGAGTATCCGAGTTTCGCGGCGGCGATGGCCAGGATGCCCGATCCTGCGCCCATGTCCAAAAAGGATTGCCGGGTCCCGGCGCGGCGGCAGGCGGCCAATTGTTCCAGGCAAAATGAGGTGGTGGCATGATGGCCCGTGCCGAAGCTCAACCCCGGGTCCAGCAGCACCACGCGCTGGCCCGGACGCGGACGGCGGCGGCTCCAGCCCGGTTTGATGAGCAGAGCGCCGCCAATTTCCATCGGCTTGAAATGCCGCTTCCAGGACTCCGCCCAATTCTCGTGGCGCAGTTTCCTGACAATGATTCCAGGCCGGCCCGGGACGAGCCGCCGCAACGCCCGGCCCAAATCCGCCCGCACGATTCCAGGCGGCCGCCGCAGAGAGGATGGGTAAACGGTGACGGTATGTTTCCCCGTGCGCGCGTCGCAATAGACCGCGGCGGGGATCTGAAAAGTTTCCTCCAGCGTCCTGACGGCCGCCTCCTCCATTCTTGCGGAAGCGGTGAGGGAGACTTGCCACATGGGATCGCCGGCCGGCGGCGCCGCCTTTGCTTCAGCCGAGCTTGGTCAGCGTCTGCTTGACCGCGTCGAAGTTGGGCAATTCCTTGGGCGTGGCCGTCTGCTCGGCGTATTGGATGACGCCGTGCTTGTCAATAACAAACGCGGCGCGCGCGGCGGTGTCGCCGATGCCGGCGAGGTTGGGAAAAACCACGTCGTAGTCCTTGATGACTTTTTTGTTCAAATCACTGACCAGGGGGATGCCGATATTGGCCTGTTTGGCCCAGGCTTCCTGGGCAAAGGGAGTATCAATGCTGATGCCGATGACGGTGGCGTTGAGCCTGGCGTATTGGCCAAGTCCGGCGCTGACATCGCACAGTTCCTGGGTGCAAACGCCGGTGAAAGCGGCCGGGAAAAAGAGCAGGACCGTGTTTTTCTTGCCGAAATTGTCGCTCAGTTTGACGTCCACCAGTCCGGTGGGGGCTTTGGATTTAAGAGTGAAATCCGGCGCTTTGGAACCAACTTTGATAGGCATAGATTTATTGTTTTGGGTTTATCGCACTACCCTTTTGACAGCGTTATATACGATGCCAGGGACAGCCTGTCAAACGCGGATTTTGGCAAACGCCCCAATCGCTCCGCCGAGTGGGGGGGATGGAAAGATGGCGGCGGCAATGGCATCCTCCAACCAATGCGGCCACTTTTTGTGGGGCCATTGCCAGGGTTGTTTGCGGGAGTCAAACGCGATATGAAGTCGGGGACATGGTCAGGATTGGAATTCAGACTTTTCAATTGCGCGCGTTCGCGGCGGCGGTCGGAGGCCACGCGCCCGGGGTCACCACGGCGGCGGACGCGGTGGCCAATATGTGGGCGATTGACGCGGTTTACACAAAGGCCGGTTTGAAACCGCGGGGAGCGTGACTGCGGTTATTGCTTCGGTGTTTCCGTCTCGGGATCGCCGATGAGCCGGTGGATTTCGCCGACAATGTCGGAAAGGGAAGCGGTTTTGTCCAGATAGCTGGAGACTTTCTTTTCAATGGCTTCGCGGACGGCGCCCTTGCCGAAAACGGCGCCGGTGAGCAGCATCAGAGGAACGGCGGGATATTGCTTGCTGAACTCGTCAATGAGCACAAAACCGTCGCTTTCCTCGATTTGGAAGTCCAGAATGATCAGGTCGGGGCGGTCGGCCTTGGCAATCTTCTTGGCTTCGTCCGGGGTGGCGGCGGTGGACACCCGGTAGCCTCTCATGCTCAGGCTCTCTTGCAAGAGTTCGCGGATATCCTGTTCGTCATCAACTGAGAGAATGTGCTTTTTCATGGGTTTGCTGGCGGGATAAAGATGCCTGGTCATCCAGGCTTCTGCGGCGGCGGGCCGTGCCAGGGCCTGACGGTCACGACTCCGCCGACGATCTTGTTATCATCGCGCAGAGGGACGAGATTGAAACGAACCGGGATGGTGCCGCCGGTTTTGGTGAGCACCACAGCGGGGCGCTCCTGAAGCTCGCGGCCTTCGTTCAAAGCGCTGATGATGGGGTTGGCCGGGCCGTCGGCTGGAAGTTGCAGGACCCGCTCAATGGATTGCGAGATGAGGTCTTGCGGCTCCCAAAGGCTCACTTGAGTCACAGACGGGTTGACGCGGCTGATGTTGAGGGCTTTGCTGACGACAAAAACCATTTCGGTGATGGAATTGACGATCAATTGGTTGTAACGCAACTGGTGGTCGAGGGCCTGGTAGGACCAGCGGCGTTCCAGGTTTTCCTTCTTGAGGGCTTGATTGGATTTGACCAGTTCGGCGGTGCGTTCCTGCACCTTGGCCTCGAGTTGGGCGTTGGCGTCCTCCAGGGCGGTGGCGGCAATGCGGCGGGATTTGAGGTCGTCGCGAATGAGCCAACTGGCGAAGACCAGCAGGATAAAGTTGACGATGACCCCGGTATAGACAACCAGTTTTGTGCTGTTGGCCTGATCCACCGCTTCCCTGTCGCGCTGTCTGAGGAGGCTTGCCTGGTTCTCATTGATCTGGCCGATCAGGCGGTCAATCTCGGCTGTGGACTCTCCGTCCGGATGGGCCTGCGCCGCCTGACGGGCGCCCTCGACTCCGCCCTGTTCGCGAGCCTGAACCAGGGTGCGGGTAAAATTGATGTGCCGGCCGATGAGATTAGTGAGGCTGGTGAAATCTTTGTGGTAAGCCTCCGTGGCGGTCACGGCCAAAGCAACATCCATCTGGTTGACCATGGCGCCATAGGCGGCGCGATAGTTGCCCTGGTCCCGCTTGTCGCCGGTGAGTAGGTAGGCGCTCATGGCGGCATCGCCCTCGTGCAGGTATCCGGCGATGGCGTTGGCGTCCAGGACGACCTCATGGGTGTGGTTGACCCAATCGGATTTGTCCTTGGAGCGCTGGATATTCCTGACGGAGGCCAATGCAATGCCCACCAGGATCATCAGCATCAAAAAGAAGAGGCCGATGACCCGTTTTTCGATATTTTCTTTCATTACCCGGTTTTGGTGTTTCTAAAAATCAATCACGATGCTGGGGGCGGAGGCGCCGGCCACTGGATCGCTGCTGGGATTATTAACCTCCACCACTGTGGCCAGAATGGTGCTGACACCGTTGGAATAAGCAAACTCAGAGGCGGAGGTCCAGTTCTGGCCCAGGGAATCTGAAAAGGTGCTGGCAATCTTCCGGATGGTCGAACCGGAAGGCTCCATGGCGAAGGCGCGGTTCGTGCTGTCGTAAAAGATAAAGCTGTTCTGCGGGGACACATAACAAAGGTCATCGCCCATGACGCCGGGCATGCGAATCAGCAGCAGACGCGACGGGTATCCCTGGCCGGACAACACGGCATCGGCCAGGACCATATAGTCGTAAGGCATCGCTACCCGATAGAATTCATTAGAAGGGGGGGAGGAGTCAATCACTTCGTAATTTTGAACGGCCGGGACATAAGCCAGGGTCAGAGCCGAGGGAGCGCCTTGGTTGGTTTGCACGTCGGCGGCTGGGTTGGTGACGGCCAAATCGGTGATCGTCGTCCATGAACCCGGGTTGAAGGGGTTGGGAGTGCTCTGGACTTGCAGAGTGGCCCCGACCGTGCCGGAAATCGTCAGCAATGGGTGGTGGTTCGTCAGGGCCAAACTTAAAATTGGCGGAATCCCCTGGATGGCAAACTCAGAGGATGAACCACTCTGCGCGTTGCTTCCGGTTGAGCCGCTTGCGTTGCCCGTATTGCCCGTATTGCCCGTATTGCCCTGGCTGCTCAGGTTGGATGAATTCGTGCCGTTCGCGTTGGTTCCCATGCCGGGAGGGGATGGCGGCATCATCGAGTTCAGGGCTGAATTCGCGGGCATGGGGTTGGTGTATGTGATTTCGTTGGAAAATGGGCTTTCCGTGCCGTCGCTCGCCGTCGCTTGAACGGTGAAATAATAAACGGTGCCGGGCGACAAATCAATCACCTCCAGATTGGTGGCAGTGCCATTGGTGGCCACGAAGGTGTAAACTCCACTTTGTGTGCCCCAAAACACCGTATAGTTGGTGACCGTGCCCGTGGCGGGAGGATTCCAAGCGAGCGTGACTTGGGCCCTGGCCGCACAAGCCAGGCAAAGCATAAACGCAACAATTAATGATTTTAGACCAATTTGTTTCATGAAACTGGTATAAGCAATTACCCCGCCATTCTTACCAAACCAGTAGGCTCTTGTCCACTTATTTCCCTCGATTTATACCTTTTTATGTGTCTCCCTTTGGCCCAGCGATTGTTCCCCCCGAAAAACCCTCCAGACGGGCAAAATCTTCCGGGTGATCGAGGTCAAATGCCGCCTCCGGCAGTGGAATCCTCTCCGAGTCTTTCGCATGTTTGACAATGATTGGTTTGGCACCCCGCCTTCCCCGCAACGCCGCAAGCTCCGGGTAATATGCCCGGCTGAAGAGCGCCGGAACCCCAGCCGCGCCCTCGTATTCCGCAGCCACGATGCCCCGTCCGCTGGATTGGTGGACGCGGACGAGTTGGTCCAGGAACCGGGCCGAAATCAGCGGTTGGTCGCAAAGCATGATGACTACCGCCTCCGGGCCGCCTGTTCCCGGAGCCAGCGCGTTCAACCCAGCGCGGATGGACGAACCCAGGCCCTCCTCCCATTGGAGGTTTGTTGCCACAGTGACAGGCAACCCGCTTAATTCGCTTTGCAGCCGGTCCGCCCGAGCGCCCAGCACGACGACGACCGGACGGCAAACGGACGCCAGAGCCGTCTCAGCCGCGTGACGAACGAGGCTCCGCCCCTGGAAGAGAAGCAGTTGCTTGGGCTGGCCCAGGCGGGTCGAACCGCCCGCCGCCAAAATCATGAGGGCGCTCCCCGGTTGGCCGCGCGAGTTCAGAGTCTCAGGGTTTGATGTCATCCATCAGGCCTTGATGGCTGGCGTGTGGATTGAACTTTTCTTTTCGCGCAGCAGGCCGCCGGCATGGCCGGATATGACCGCCTGGATTTCCGCCAAAATGGCCAGGGCGATTTGTTCCGGGTTCTCCGCGCCGATGTCCAGCCCCACCGGGTTATGAATCTGGCGCAGCATGGCTTCGTCGGTTTCCAACCCCTCTTCGCGCAATTCCTGGAGCATCTTCCGGGCGCGCGCCGCCGGCCCCATTAAACCGAGGTAACGCAACTTCAGCGGCAGCAGCGCCTTGAGAAAAGCGCGGTCCGTCAAATAATTGTGCGACATAATCACGGCCGCCGTTCTGGTGTTGAGACCCAGCCGGCCAAGATCCTCCGGGCGGGCCACCACCACTTCGTCCGCCTCTGGAAAACGGTCTGGCCTGGCGTAAGCCGGACGCACGTCGGCCACCGTAACGTGAAGGCCCAATTCCTTGGCCAGGCGCGCCATCGGCACCGCATCATATCCCGCCCCAAAAATCACCAAAGGCACGGGAGCATGAATCACTTCCACGAAGACTTCGGCGCGGCCGGCGGCCAATTCGAATTCCACGGTTTTGGAACGATTGCAGGAAAGGGTTTCGCGAGCGGAAGCGAGCATCTTGGTTTTGAGGGCTTGGTCCTGGATTTGTCCCACGACATTTCCCTCCGGGTCGAGCATCAGGTGGTCGCCAATCTGCGCCTGAACGTCGCCTTGGATTCGAAAAACCGTGGCCGCGACACCGGATTGCCGCCGCTGGAAAATGTTTTCGACAAAGTGGATCATCTCGGCGGCGGGAAGACCGGGCCGGACCGGCTCCACCAAAATATGGACCGCGCCTTTGCAGCCCATCCCCGCGCCGAATACAATGTCCTCTTCCGAAGTGGTGTCGTAAGCCAGCAGGATGCTCTGGCCGTTTTGCATGACGCCCCGCGCCTTCTCCACCACGTCGCGCTCCAGACAGCCGCCGCTGATCGAGCCGACCGATTCGCCGTCGGCGGAAATCAACATGCGGGCGCCGGGGCGCCGGTAAGTGGAGCCGGAAGCCTGCACCAGCGTCGCCAGGGCCGCGGTTTTATCCGGCTGGCGGCGGTATGCGCTGAGAATGGCGGCGAGTTCTGTCACAAGGTGCGAGTATTATGAGACGCAAAACGCCGAATGAAAAATTAAAAGCGGCATAATTCACTTCGACGGGTTGCCCGACAACGGGTTGGACTCCAATTGACAGGGAGGGTTTTGGGGGTAGGTTTTTATGATTTGCCCGATGACTTGCCGCTCTGCGATGTTGCGAATTGGATTGGTGGTTTGGGCCGCGCTTTTTTGGCCGGACGCCATCGTGAGCACGGCACTGGGCAATCCTCCGGGCGGCACCAATGGCACCGCCGCCAATGTCACTTTGGTGAACAATGGCAACGGCACCGTCACCATGGGCAACGGGATCGTCTCGGTGCTTTGCACCACGTCGGCGGCGAAGATCACCCAGATCAATTACACCTACAACAACGGCGGCGGCAATACGACGCAGCAGTTGCTCAACGGCGGATACGATAGCGGGGAGCTTTACTGGGAACTGGGCGGCTTCGGCACGGGCGCTTTCACCTATTCGGTGGTGGCCGATCCATCCCAAAATAGCGGGAATTACGCCGAAATCGGCCTGCTCTCCAGCTCGGCCTCGGCGGGGTCCATGGAGGTCCATTTTTCGATGCTTCGGGGGTCCACGGGCTTCTATGTCACGGCGATCTGGAGCCACCGCGGCACCGATCCCGCCATGACCATGGGAGAGACGCGGGACAACATTTACGCCGGTTCGATTTTTAACTGGATGTGCGTGGATGAGGCGCGCAACCGGTTGATGGAAGTTTCGGGCGGCACGTCTGTCGGCGTGTTCAACGCGCCCGTCGAGGTCTCCCTTTGGACCACCGGCCTCTACCAGGGGCAATATGAGGACAAGTACAAATACAGCGCGGATCTGGGCGTGCAACGGGCCTGGGGCTGGTGCAGCGTGGGCGGCGGCGGAAAAAATGTCGGGCTTTGGAATGTCTCGGCCAGCGCGGAATACTACAACGGCGGCCCGATGAAACGGGAGCTGATGTGTCACATCGGCACCATGATTCTCAATATGCTCAACGGCAGCCATTATGGCGGGGGCACCGACGCTTCCTGGGCCGCGAACGAGGCCTGGACCAAAGTTTATGGGCCGTATTTTATTTATTGCAACAACGTCTCCAACAACCTCTCCGATCCCGTCCAGGCCTCCGGCGCCCTTTACGCAGACGCCCTGGCCCAGGCGGCGGCCGAGTTGACCGCCTGGCCTTACGCGTGGTTCACCAATGCCAGCCACACTCCCGCCTCGGGCCGCGGCGCGATCACCGGAACCATGGTCATCGCCGACAGCGGCAATCCCGACGCCTCCGCCGCCGATTTGTGGGTGGGCGTCGTGCAGCAGCCTTCCACCACCGATGCGGTCTATGACTTCCAGGAATGGATGAAGCCTTACCAGTTCTGGATCAAGAGCGACACCAACGGGAACTTCACCATTCCCAACGTCATCGCCGGCACGGGCTACACTTTGTATGCCTTCGGCCCGGGCGCAGCCGGAACATTCCAGTCGCATGCGTTAACCGGCGGCGCTCCGCCAAACACGGTGGACATTCCTGCCGCTCCGTTCACCGTCACCGTCACGGCGGGCGCGACGAACAACCTGGGCAACGTCATCTGGACGCCCGCGCGCGTGGGCGCCACCGTCTTTGAAATCGGGTATCCGAACCGGAAGAGCGACAAGTTCCGGCATGGCGACGATTTTTGGCTGGGCGACATCGGCCCCAGCGCGACCGCCCCCAGCCCGATCTGGGCCAAACACCTGGAATATCCCCTGGATTTTCCCACCGGGCCGAAATACGCGGTCGGCCAAAGCCGGTGGTCCACCGACTGGAATTTCGTCCAGCCCATCGTCACGGACAACTTGGGGAATTTCAATGGTTCCACCTCGACCATCACGTTCAACCTTGCCTCGGCGCCGGCGAGTGGTTCGCAAGCCTCGTTTTACATGGCATTGTGTTCGGATTTTCAGGGACCGATGATCATCCAGGTCAACGGCACCAGCATCGCCGGCAGCACCGGCTACTTTCCCGCTTACAGCAGTTCCTCCAACGAATGCGACACCACCATCCGCCAGGGGCAGCACGGCTGCTTCTCGGATAACCGGATCAGCTTTGCCGGCAACCTGCTGAAGCAGGGGCAGAACACCATCACGCTCAATATGCGCAAGGGCGGCTACTTCGCCAACCACGCGATGTATGATTACATTCGGCTGGAGTTGACGGGCTATGTGCCGCCCGCGCCCGCGAGCGTCGCCGCTTATGCGGGCAACAACTGCAACCTGATTAGCTGGCCGGTGACACCGGGGGCCACGAGCTACAACATCCTCAACTCGACCACCTCGGGCAGCGGCTATGCCGGCATTGCCACCGGCGTGACCGGCCCGGTCTGCGGCAGCGGCCCGAACAATGCCACTTATCTTGACACCAAAGCCGTCAATGGCACGACCCATTATTACGTGGTGCGGTCGGTCAACCCCACCGGCGCGAGCGGCAACTCCCCGCAAAGCGCCGGCGTGACGCCTTCGGCCGGCGCGCCCGCCACCGCGCCCGGCGCGCCCACCGGCCTGGCCGCCACCAAAGGCGACGGCACAGTCACGCTGACGTGGAACGCCTCGGCTGGCGCGAATTACTACACCATCCAGCGTTCCACAGTGGTGAACAGCAACGGGACGGTTGCCTACACCACACTCAACAACACCAACACCGGCGCCACTTACGTGGATACCACGCCGTCCAACGGCAGCACCTACGATTACATCGTCTCGGCGACGAGCGCCGGCGGCACGAGCGCCAATTCGGCGGCGGTCACCGCCACGCCGGTGCCACCGGCGCCGGCCAGCCCGCCGAACAATCTCACCGTCACCACGGTCACCACGTCCAGCAACCAATTGGCGACGCTGAGATGGTCGGCGGTGACCGGGGCGGTGGGTTACATCATTGAACGCTCCACCAGCCTGACCGGGCCTTTCTCGTTTCCAAACAACTACGTGATGAGCATCACCGAAACCACTTACACCGACACGCTGAGCCTTGGCGTCGTGTATTTCTACGTGGTCATCGCCGTCAACGCGGGCGGTGTTTCGGCCAATTCCGCCATCGCGACCACCGGCGTGATCCCGGCGGCGCCCGGGCGCCTCACCGCCATCGCCGGCAACGCCCAAGTGACGTTGATCTGGCCCGCCGTGACCGGAGCCGCCAGCTATGTCATCAAACGCGGAACCAGTCCCGGCAATGAAAACACAACCGTCGCCACGGTGGCGGGCTCGAATTACAACAACACCGGCCTCCTCAACGGCACGACTTATTATTATGTGGTCGCCGCCGTCGGCACCGGTGGCGCCGGCGCCAACTCCCCCGAGGCGAACGCGACACCATCCGCCGCGATTTCCGGTTCGCTTTGGACCTGGACCGGCACGGCCGGCGCGGCCTGGGACACCACGACCAGCAACTGGGTCAACGGCGGCGGTGTCGCGGCTTATGGCAATGGCGACGCGGTGATCTTCGATGACCAGGCCCTTGCCACGGCCGTTGCCATCACCAGCGCGGTGTCTCCGGCTTCGGTCACGTTCGCCAATTCCACCGCCAACTACACCGTGAGCGCGGGCGGCGCGGGCATTTCCGGCGGCGCGAGCATTGTCAAGACCAATTCCGGGACGGTGACACTCTCCGGCGCGAACTCTTACACCGGCGGCACGACGGTCGGCGCGGGCGAATTGCGGGTCACCGGCTCGCTGGCGGGCGGCGGCGCGGTGGTCGTGGCCAATGGCGGCGCGCTCAGCGGGACGGGAACCATCGCCGGCCCGGTGACGATCCAGAGCGGTGGCGTTCTTGCGCCAGGCGGCGGCCTCCGCGCGCTGACTTTCGGAAGCTGGCTCACGCTGGCGGCGGGCAGCACCAACACTTTTGAAATCAGCCCGTCGCCGTCGACCAACGATTCCGCCGTGGTTCTCGGCGCTTTGACCAACGGCGGCGCGCTCCTCGTCACCAACGTCAGCGCGGCCGCGCTGGCGGAAAACGAAAGTTTCAAACTGTTCAACGCCGCCAGCTACAACGGCGCGTTCGCGCGGGTCGTTCTGCCGCCCCTGCCCGCCGGTCTTGGCTGGAACACCAATCTGCTCAATACCGCCGGCGCGTTGTCCGTGGTCGTTGCCACCCAGCCGGTCATCGGGCCGCTCTCCCATTCCGCCAGCGGACTGGTCTTCACCGGGACCGGCGGCGTCGCCAACGCCACTTATTACCTGCTCGGCTCAAGCAACATTGCCGCGCCCTTGAGCAACTGGATGAGCCTGGCCACCAACTCGTTCGACACCAACGGAAATTTTTCCTTTACAAACGCCCTAAATCCAGGCAATCCGCGGCTATTCTACATGCTCCGATTGCCCTGACTATGAAATCATTGCGCTTCCTTGCCTTCCTCGCGCTTCTGGCCGCCGTCGGCGCCGCGGACGCCCCGCAGCCCACGGACGCGGAAAAACTCGGATGGACCTTCGCGGTCCATTCCTACACCTTCCAGAAATTCACCATCTTTGAGGCGATAGACAAGACGGCCGCGCTGGGCGTCAAACACATGAGCATTTCGGGAAGCGTCATCCTCAAAGGCACCAACAAAGTCACGACCGTCAACCTGGCCGACAAGGACATGGAGGCGATCAAGGCGAAGATGATTTCCGCCGGCATCCACTGGCCCTTCGAAAACATCGGCGTCGTTTCACTGCCGGCCAACGAGGCGCAAAGCCGGAAGGTGTTCGAGTTTGCCAAAAAGTGGCAGATTCCCGTCTTGGTGGCCGAGCCAAATCCCGACGCGCTGGATGTGGTGGAAAAGTTGTGCAAGGAATACAACATCAAGGTCGCCATCCACGAACATAAAAAGCCCAATCAGTACTGGGACCCGGCTTTCGTGCTGGCGGCCATCAAAGACCGCGGGCCGCTCCTGGGCGCGTGCGCTGATGTCGGGCATTGGGCCCGTTCCGGTTTGGACCCGGTCGAGTGCTTGAAGAAGCTGGACGGCCATGTCCTGGCCGTGCATTTCAAGGACCTGGCGGAGAAGGACCCCAACACGCATGATGTCCCCTGGGGCGCCGGCATCTGCAACGCCAGGGGGCTGCTGGAAGAACTGAAACGGCAGAAATTCCACGGCGCCATCTGCGTCGAATACGAATACCACTGGGAAAATTCCAGTCCTGAGATCGCCCAGTCCCTGAAATTCTTTAACTCCACCTGCGCCGACCTGGCCGCCTCGATGAAAAAATGAAAGCATCCTCCCACTCCAAAACCTCGTCCTCCGCAAGCCAGACGCTTTCCCGCCGTCGGTTCATCAAAGTTTCCGCGCTGGCGGGTGGCGCGGCGGCGCTCGGCGGGCCGCGCCTTTTGCGGGCGGATAACACGGCTCCCAAATTGAACGTCGCCATGATCGGCCTCGGCGGTCAGGGACTCGCCCGGCTCAAGGAAGCCATCCAATGCGGCGCGAATATCGTGGCGCTTTGCGACGTGGACGACAAAATGATCGAGTTGGCGCGGACAGCCACGGGAGAAGAATTGGGCAATCCAAGCATCCATACCGACTTCCACAAAATGTTGAAGGCCGAGAAGAATCTCGACGCGGTCATCATCGCCACGCCCGATCACTGGCACGCCCCGGCCGCCCAGGCCGCCTTTGCCGCTCACAAGCATATCTTCTGCGAGAAACCGCTCGCTCACACCATTTCCGAGGTGCGCGAATTGCGGAAACGGGCCTCCGGCTCCAAAGTCGTCACCCAGTTGGGCAACCAGGGCAGCGCCCTCAACACCATGCGCCGCGGCATCGAATTGATTCAAGCCGGAGCCATCGGGCAGGTCCGCACCGTGCATGTTTGGGTGGCCAAAAGCGGGTCCTTCAAGCCCGGCCAGGCGGCCCTGGTGGGGGAAGACCCGGTCCCCGCCGGATTGCATTGGGATAATTGGATTGGTCCCGCGCCTTTTCATCCCTACAAGAAAGCCGGCTATCATCCCAAGGCTTGGCGCGCCTGGTATGATTTTGGCGGCGGTTCCATGGCCGACTGGGGCTGCCATGGTTTGAATCTGCCTTTCCGCGCCCTCAAACTCAACGCCCCCACCGAAATCGAGGCCGACGTTCAAGGTGAAATCACCGCCAGCTATCCCATCGGCGTCCGCATCCGCTTCGATTTCGCCGCGCGCGGCGATTTGCCGCCCGTGACCCTCTGGTGGTATGACGGCGGACGCCTGCCGTCAGAGGATGTCGTGCCAAAGTCGGTCGTTGATTTATTTGGAGAGATTCCCCGCGACGGCGTGTTGATGACCGGCGAGAAGGGATTCACCTATGGCGCGCCGCATCAAGGTTCCCAATTCATCCAGCTTGCGGGCGAGCCGGCCTTGACGGGCCTTGCCGACCATCAAGCCACCCAGAGCATTCCCCGGACCTTGCCGCGCGTGAAGGGGCACATGCAGGAATGGATTGACGCCTGTCAGCATGGCGGCGTTCCTTACTCCAATTTTGAAATTGGCGGACAACTCACCGAAATTGTCCTCGCCGGCGTTGTCGCGCTTCGCGCCGGCAAAAAGCTGGAATGGGATGGCCCGGGAATGCGCGCCAAAAACGACCGCGACGCCGCCAAATTCATCCACGCCAAATACCGCTCCGGCTGGGCGTAGCCCGATAAAACCCGAGTGGTGAAATTGTTTCTGCCGGCCATTTCCGCAAGACGCGCACATCCTCCTCACTTTGCCTCATCCAGGCCGACGCCCTGAACATTGGTCCGCGCCAGGAACGTCCCTTCGTAGCCTGTGACGTGGATGTCGCGGAGTTCAGCGCCGGTGATGTTGGCCAGGGCGATGGCTTTCTTGCACGCGCCACTGACGTTGACGAGGGAGAATCCGGCGAGAGGTTTTTGCGGGGAAATCAAGGTGGCCTCCACCAGCGTTCCACAGTTCACTTTGACGTCGCGGAAACTGAAGTTTTTTGCGGAAGGAATTCCCTCCTCTCCGGCAACTGGCTCCGGATCCCTGATGCCGCTGTTGAGAAGATTGACGCGGAGGAAACCGTTCGGCGCGGTGGCCACCTCCAGGTCGCGCGCGGAGATGTCCTGGATGAACGCGCCGCGGCCGGTGTTGCTCTTGATGTAGATGGCGAAGGATCTGGCATGAGTGAAGCGGCAGTGTTCGATGCGCACGCCGCGAATGCCCCCCGATGTTTCGCTGCCGATGCCGATGCAGGCGAAGATGCTGTCGCCCAGCGTGCAGTTGGAGATCAGCACGTCCTCGGTGGGCCGGGCGGCGCGGTACCCTTCCATGCCCCGGCCGGACTTGAGGGCGATGCAGTCGTCTCCGGTGTCAATGTCGCAAGACTCAATGCGGACATGTTTGCACGAATCCACATCAATGCCATCGCCGTTGCCGCCCGTACTGCGAATCGTCAGATTCTTGGCGACGACATTCTCGCAATACGTGGGATGAACCGACCACATGCTCCGGTGCTCGGTGGAAAAACCTTCCAGCCAGACATTGGTGCAATTGATCGGCTCGAGGAGGACCGGACGGCGGGGCAATTGGCGCCCGCCCAGCGCGGGATTGCCGGAAATCTTTCCCGGGCCAACGATGCCGACGTGACTGGCATTGGCGGCGTAAATCAAGCCGCGATGACCCTCAATCCATTTCCCCTCCCAGCGGACCTTGATGACCGGGTAATCTTCCAGGTCAGGACTGCCCAGGAGATGGGCGCCTTTTTCCAGGCGCAACGTGGTGTGCGATTTGAGTTCGAGGCTGCCGATGAGATAGTCGCCCGCCGGCACGCGCACCTCGCGCCCCGATTCCGCGGCGCAGGCATCGAGCGCTTTTTGGAACGCCGCCGTGTCCTTGGTTCTTCCGTCGCCGGCCGCGCCGAAACCGCGCACGCTCAGCGGGGACCGGGAGATCACCGCGCAGCCAATGGGTCCAAGCAGAACAAAAAGAATCGCGGCGCGACCGGGCAGTTTCATGGCGGCTCATTTCGCCGGGGATGGCGCGGAAGCGGGTGGCGCGGGGTCGGGTGGAAACTGATCGAAGCGCCGGTCCACTTTCATCCCGCGCAGTTGCTGGTCGGCGAAGTCCAGCGCGGCCGTCCAATCGCCCGCCGTCAACATGTGGCGGTGGAGCTCGTAGTTGACGCCAACGCGATCCTCACCCGCACCCAAAAACGAATAGACCGGCCGCGCCGCAAGAACGGATTGCCTGACCGCGTTGGGAACGCAGTTCTGGTCATCGGTTCCCTCCACTGAAATCCACGGTCGCGGCGCCGTCAAAGCGATGAACCAATGGGCGTCAAAGGGCAGCTTCTGGACATGACCGGTGAACTCCTGGAGTCGTGGGACGAAGTAATACGGGAATTTCCGCGTCATGTCCTCAACCCCTTCCTTGCCTCCCCGGCCGGGGCCGCAAAAGCGGTAGGCACCAGTGCCGGCGCCGCTGGAGCCGGCGGGCGCCCCAAGGGAAATGCGCTCGTCGAAGGCCGTGGCCACCATCACCAGCTTTCCGAGCCGCGAATGCCCCAGCGCGATTAGCTTGCTCTTGTCGGCGAAGGATTGCGTTTCCAGATAATCCACACAGCGCGAAAGCCCCCAGGCCCAACCAGCCAGCACTCCCCAGTCGTAATCCGGATAGGCCGGATAAAAGGAGGAATTGCGGAAATTGGGATTGTCCTCCCCGCACTGCGTATAGCGATAGGTCACAATCGCATATCCGCGTTGGAACAGATTCGAAAATCCCCTGGCGGCCGTTTCCGGATCCACCGGTCCGCCAAATACGGGGCCGCGCCGGGCTGGTGAATTCGTGGTCGTCGCGCCGGGCCGGCTTGATGGATTGTTGGTGGCGGCAACGCCCGGGGTGCCAAAAAACGACGGATTAATGATGGTCGGGAACGGCCCGGCGCCATTGGCCGGCATAAAAATCGCCACGTCAAATCCCAATTTTTCTCCCGGCCCGAACTTCAGGTGAACCAGCCGAAACTTCACCGCTCCGTCCAGCACGGGGCGCGATTGAAGGTCTTCCCCGCTTACATTGCCCGGCGGCGGGGGGGCATGGCCCAGTTCGTAGTACTCCAGAATTCGCTTCATCTCCTCCCGGCGATCACGCCATTGGCCGGCGGTTGCGACCCTTTGCCCGTTATTCATCACCATCACCTCCGGCATCTCCTTGCGGTCGGGCAAATCGCTCACCTCCGGCATCGTGTTCGTTTTGGAAACGGAGGGAGGAGACTGGGCTTTTGCGGAGACGGTCCCCAGGCCGGGGGCGGCCCCGAGTACCATGATGAGCAAAAGATGGAATCGCTTGATCAGCCGGCTATTCATGATGTCATTCAACATGAGCCAGCGGGATAAGAATGACAAGGCTGGGAAACAGGGCGGAGGCATTTAGAATTCCTTGATTTCTGCTGTCAACTTTTGCCGTCCCTGAAGTTTTCGGAAAAATTCCGGTTGCCATTGCTCCGTTCCGACCAATACTTGTCCCAGATTTATGGCCGATCCCAAAAAGCACGTTTACGACGAAAGCAAAATCAAGACGCTTTCCTCCCTGGAACATATCCGCCTGCGCACCGGCATGTACATCGGCAGGATCGGCGACGGCTCTCATTGCGACGACGGCTGCTACATCCTGGTCAAAGAGGTGATTGATAACGCCGTGGACGAATACATCATGGGCTACGGCAAGGAAGTGCAGCTCAACATCGAAGGAACCACCGTCAGCGTGCGCGATTTCGGCCGCGGCATTCCGCTGGGCAAAGTGGTGGATTGCGTCTCCAAAATCAACACCGGCGCGAAATATAACGATGACGTCTTCCAATTCAGCGTCGGCCTCAACGGCGTGGGCACCAAGGCCGTCAACGCGTTGTCCAGGGATTTCCTGGTGCGAAGCCATCGCAGCGGGGAATTTGTCGAGGCTTCCTTCAAGGCGGGCAAACTCAAAAACGAAAAAAGCGGCAAGGCGGCGGGCGAACCCGACGGCACCTTCATCCGCTTCGTGCCGGACCCGGAGATTTTCAAGGACACCCAATTCCGCCCGGAATGGGTGGAACGGCGGCTGCGCCATTACAGCTACCTCAACACCGGCCTGAAGCTCATTTACAACCGCCAGACCTTTGTCTCGCGCAACGGGCTGCTCGACTTGGTGCTGGAGGATTTGCGCGCGGACAACGCCGAGCCGATTTACCCGCCCCTGCATTACGCCAGCAAGACCCTGGAGTTTTGTTTCACCCACAGCAACAGCCGCTACGGCGAGACCTTTTTTTCCTTCGTCAACGGACAGTACACCAGCGACGGCGGAACCCACCTGAGCGCCTTTCGCGAAGGGCTGCTCAAGGCGGTCAACGAATTCGCCAAAGGCAAGTTTGAGGGCGACGACGTGCGCGAGTGCATGGTCGGCGCGGTGTCTCTGCGCCTGAAAGACCCCGTCTTCGAATCGCAAACCAAGAACAAACTCGGCAACACTGAAATCCGCTCCGACCTGGTCAACACCGTACGCGAGGAGTTGCTCCATTTTTTCAACCGCAACAAGGACGTGGCGGAAAAAATCATCGCCAAGGCCCAGGACACCCAGCAGTTGCGCAAAGAGCTGCAGGAGGTCAAAAAACTCGCCCGCGAGCGCGCCAAAGCCATCACCATCCGCATCCCGCAGCTCAAGGACTGCAAAACCCATTTTGACAAACGCAGGGGCAAAGGCGGCGGCTCCATGATTTTCATCACCGAAGGCCAGTCCGCCGCCGGCTCCATTGTCAGTTGCCGGGACGTGACCACCCAGGCCATTTTCGTGCTCAAAGGCAAGCCGCTCAACGTCTGGGACCTCAAGCGCGACATTGTGTATCGCAACGACGAAATGTACAACCTCATGCGCAGCCTGGACATCGAGGACAACATTGAAGGATTGCGGTATGAGAAAGTGATTCTGGCCACGGACGCGGACGTGGACGGGCTGCACATCCGCAATTTACTGATCACTTATTTCTTCCGGTTCTTCGATCACCTGGTGCATGACGGCCATCTCTTCGTGCTGGAAACGCCGCTGTTCCGCGTGCGCAACAAGGAGCAAACCATTTATTGCTACAGCCAGGCCGAGCGCGATGCCGCCGCCGCCAGGCTGGGGAAAAGCGCCGAGATCACGCGGTTCAAGGGCCTGGGGGAAATTTCCCCGGCGGAGTTCAAGCAATTCATCGGCAAGGAAATGCGGTTGAGCCAGGTCGAATACGCCTCCAAGCCCGACACCGCCGGCATTCTCGGTTTTTACATGGGCAAAAACACGCCGGAGCGGAAGGATTACATCATGGAAAACCTCGTCGTGCCGGTGGAGGATTGACGGGGGGGCTTTCATGGACTCCTTGGGAACAGCCCGAAATAGCTCGAAATAGCTCGAAATAGCCCGAAATAGCGCGAAAACGTTGAAAAAGGCCGGAAAAGATCGGGGAAGGTGAAATTCTCTCTTGAAATTGGGCGGGGGGTGAGCACAATCAGGTCACTGGGAAGGCACGGTAAGGGCACCGGGGGGCGCAAAAGTGGGCGGAGAGAGGGAATCCGTGTTTTCGGCGTCCTTCCAGTCCTGTCGCCGGCGGCAAACCAACGGCCAGCCGGCCAGCACAAAAAGAAAGAGACATTGATGGGTACAAACATCAGACCAGCCAGTGCGGCCGACGCGCCGCAATGGCTGGAGTTAGCGCGGTCGGCCCTGGGCGACCAGTACCCCGCCAAAGAGGTGTATGATTTGTCCTGGATCGGCAGCCAGTTGGACCCGGCCTCGGGCCATGAAACCTGGGTGGCGGAGGTGGATGGCGCCTTGAGGGCCAGCGTCAGCTTTCTTGGCGCCGATGGCGAGAAGACCAACCCCATCGCCAATTTGGGCCGGATGCTCTTCCGGGCCGACAGCCTGAGCGACGGCTCGGCCCAGGCGCTGGTGCATTCGGTCAATCAACTGGCCGACCAGCGCGTGGAAATGGTGATCACCCGCGTCTCGGCCCTGGACAACGCGCAGCAGATACTCTTCGAGAATCTCGGCTACATTTGCGTCGGCTACCAGCCACTGAAGCATCTGCTGCAAAAGAGAACCGGCATGCTGTTTTACGTCAGAGGGGCCAGTTCCGTGCTGGTCACCCGGCTGCCCATTTCGGAGTCACTCCCGCACGTGGCCGAACTGGCGACCGCCGCGCTGGAAAGCCTTCAAATCGTCAACCCCATCGTCGTGCGCGACGGGGCGAGCGGCTATGCCTTGCAGAGCGATCTGAAGGTCCACGACGCGACGTTTGAGGATTACGAGTTGTGGCGCGCGCAAGCCCAGAGCAGCAATCCTCCGACGGAACTTTCCGGGCGGTTCAACCTGGGTTCCGGGCACATGCGTTTGCGCGCCACGCAACCGGTCCGCGCTTTTCTCGGGCAAAAGGAGGAGAAGATCGTCGCCGGCCTGGCCTACCTGTTTGACGAAAGCGACCGTTGTGTGCGGCTGACCGACGCGTTTTGTTGCGATGACATCTCGATGGGCGCCCTCTTTGCCCATGCCGTCAAGGTCGCGCACGAACAACTGGGGGCGGTCTATGTCGAGGCCGACATCCTGGCCACCGCGCCGCGCCTGCTCAAGTCGGCCGAACAACTTGGGTTCGTGCCGGTGGCGTATCTTCCCGCTTTTTTTTGCCATGCCGAGACGTATGCGGACGTGGTGAAGATGGTGAAGTTGAATCTGCCCTATTCCCTGGACACGGCGGATTTCACGGCGCACGCCAAGGCGGTGGTGAAGATCATAGATTTCAATTTTGAGGACCAGAAAGTCGGCATGGCGATCATCAATTTGCTCCGGCCCCTGTCCATGTTTGGCGGGCTGGGGGACGGGGAGCTGCGAAAAATCGCGCGGCTGTTTGTGCAGAAGCTCTATCGGGCCGGCGAATTCGTCTTCGCCAAGGGCGATTCCGGCGGCGAGGCCTACATTGTCCTGCGCGGGAAAATCAACATCCAGCTCGAAAAAGAAGCCCCGCCCATCGCGCAACTGACGGACGGGAAGATTTTTGGAGAACTGGCCTTTCTGGACGGATCGCCGCGCAACGCGTTTGCGGCGGCGGCGCAGCCGAGCATCCTGCTGGTGGTGCAACGTTCGGCGTTTTCGGACCTGGTGCGGCGCGAGCCGAACCTGGGAATGGTGGTCATGAGGAACATCGCCATGGACCTGGCCAGCAAACTGCGCAACGTCAACACCACGCTCGCGGCCGGCCCGAAACCCGGCTAGGGGAGGGCGCGCCCGCGTTTGGAAACATCCCGAATCTTAGCGATGTGCTTTTGGACTCACCCAAAAGGTGGACCAGTTTCGGACGAAAGATTCCGTCGGCGAGACGCCGACGGATGCGACCGAGAATTCAGAACAACAGCAGGCTGGCCCGCTGAGCGGGCTGGTCGCGCTCCCCGAAAAGTCACTAAGGATTGGGGAATCATCTGAGCGGAGCGTATGGGCTTGCGGCCAAAACAATTTGAGGGTTTCGCTGCCAGGGTGCGCGGTTTCTTGCACCGGCACTGGCAAAAGGCGTTGCGGGTGCGGGAAAAACTGGCCCTGAGCGAGGAGGCCTTTCATCTCTTGCTGGCGGGCGGAGTGGGCGTGATCGGCGCGGTCATCAACGTTCTCTTTTATCTGGCGGTGGAGGGGGTGCAAGACCTTCTCTCCAGCCATCGGGGCCACAACGTGGTGGAGGTGGTGGCCACGATGGATTTGCCCTCGCGCGTGCTGGTGCCCACGCTGGGGGGGCTGGGGGCCGGGCTGGTTTTGTTCTGGGGGTTTCGTTTCGCCGGAAAATACCGGACGACCAATCTCCTGGAAGTGGTCGTGGCCGGGGATGGCCGGCTGCCTTCCCGGGTCGGAGTCATCCGCACCGTTTCCTCGCTGATCAGCATCGGCACCGGCGCTTCCATCGGCCGGGAGGGCGGCATCACCCAACTCTCGGCGACGGCGGCTTCCAAGTGGGGACAAATGGCCCGGTGGCAGCCTTATCGGCTGCGGCTGCTGGTGGCCTGCGGCGCGGCGGCGGGCATGGCCGCGGCCTACAACGCGCCGATCACCGGGGCGGTGTTCGCCGCGCATATCGTGCTGGGAAATTTTTCGATGAACTTGTTCGCCCCGCTTCTGTTTTCCTCGGTGGTGGCGACCATGTTGTCGCGAAGTTTTTTCGGGATGCGGCTCTGGTATGAGGTTCCCAATTACGATTTCACCAGCATCGGGCAACTGCCGTGGTTCGTGGTGCTGGGTTTTTTTGCGGGGGTGCTGGGAGCGGTTTTTCTCAAGCTGCTGGGCAGCAGCGGGGAGCTGTTCAAGCGCATCGAGCGTCTGCCCGTGCGCATGGCGGTGGGCGGCCTGCTGGTGGGAACGATGGCCCTGGCCTTTCCCGAAGTCTGGGGCAACGGCTACGTCGTCGCCAACGGGATCATCCAGCATCCGCCGGCCGAGAAGGTGCTGGTGGGAATCTTTCTGGCCAAGCTGCTGGCGACGGTCGTAACGGTGGGGTGCGGGGCGGTGGGGGGGGTGATCACGCCGACGTTGTTTCTTGGGGCGGGGCTGGGGAGCATTCTGGGGATCGCCTTGCAGGGAGCGGGACTGGCCCCGGCGCATCTGCCGGTGGGGATATTTGCGCTGGTGGGAATGGGGAGCGTGTTTGCCGCCACGACGCACTCGCCGTTGCTGGCGATGGTGATGATCCTGGAAATCTCGCTCAATTACTCGCTCATGCCCGCGCTGATGATCGGCTGCGCCATTTCCACCGTCGTCTCCCGCCGGCTGCATCCCCGTTCCGTCTATACCGAGCCGTTGCGCCTGCGCAGCCTGGAGGTGGAGAGTTCCCGGCTGGGCGCGGCCACGGAACAGACCATCGGCGCTCTGATGCGCGCCCCGGTGCCGCCCTTGCGGGAGAACACGGCGTTGCCGGAAATCGCGGAACGGTTTCTGGGCAGTCCGAATAATTTTCTGCCGGTGGTGGACGGGCATGGCCGCCTGTTGGGCATGGTCGCCCTGCAGGATTTGAAGGGGCATCTGGGCGCCGGGCGGGAACTCAGCGCGGTGATTGCGGGCGACGTCATGCGGCCGCCGCCGCCGCGACTGCGGCCCGGCCAGAGATTGCTGGAGGCGCTGCCGGTGGTGCTGGCGAGCGAACAGCGCAACATTCCGGTTGTCAATAATTTTGAGGAGGACCGCCTGATCGGTTCGCTGCCGCGCGCCGAGGCGCTGGCGGCGCTCTCCGAGGCCATCGCCGCCGGGACAACGACGACCTCGTCCACCGAGGTGATTGCCAGACCAACGCCCGCGCCCCCGGCGCCGCCGCCGGGAGCCGGATCGTGAGCACCGTCCCGGTCCGGCTGAAATGGCACTTAGATAAGCTCACGATATTTTGCGGTGTTGACCGCGGTGCTGAAGGAAAGCGCCAGAGGACTGGCGCACTCCAAAACGCTTCGCGCAAACCGGAAGCGGCAGAGAATTCCGCGCCAGCGTTTTGGACTGCGGCGGCCCTCCGCCGCTTTTGAACCTGTTGGCCGGCTTTTCCTATCACAATCCGCGCGAACAGTTTTGGTTCGTAACTCACATTGATTTGCAACGATTTACGCCTCACCTAACCGCCATTCCGGTCCGGCTCAAGCCCCGGCGCTCCGGGGGATGGGACAGATGGTTGGTGTCCCCCATATCCCGGCCGGACCGCCGCAAAGAAAATACGCGGAAAGTCGCGGAAGCGGCGCCGGCTGGAAAACCAAGCAACCTTGGACAGCCGTTGTCCAACCGGGAATATCATGATTACAGGCTGGTCAACATGAGTGCATTGAACTATAGGAATCTGATGCTGCGGGGCGCGCATCGTGATTTTGAGATGTCGTTTGGTCGAAACGGCGCTGACCTCCCTTTGAGGTGCAGATGAGCGATGGACCGACAATCGAATTGAATTCCAGCGCCAATGGACTAGCTCGTCGCTGTCTGCGTTTGTGCGGCTATCGGGCAGACCTGATTCGGGACGACTTTCCGCTGCCGGGTGACAGAAAGGGGATCATCAGTTTCGCGCATCGGCCTTTCGATGCGCGGTCTGCCTGCATCGCGGTGCTGCCGTCCACCTCCAGTCCCGCGCTGGACATTCTGGCTTGCCGGGAAACGGGCGCCGCACTGTTTTTTATCGCAGGCGACAAAAGCTGGGATGCGTGGATGCAAACCGCAACCGACCCGCGACGTTTGCGCACGCTCCCAGCGAACCTGGTCGAGAACCACTTTCAGCATCATCGAGACGAGTTCGCTCCGAGGGTGATTTTCCGGGCAAAGACATGGCAGCGAGCCGGAGTGGGGAAGCAATTGGATTTCGTGGACACGGGGCTGCTGCCCATGCTCGAACATGAAGCAGGCCGGCGGTTGCTGGACGTGTTTGAACGCATGGTGGCGGTGACCATGAACAGCCTGGGCTGGGATGGTGTCCCGGATGCGCCCGATGAAGCGCATTGGTTGACCAAAGCGAATTTTTGGCTGCTCGCCGCAAAGTTGCTCCACGACAAACGGGTTGCCGGGTTCATCAATCTCGACCTTGAGGACGTAAGAACGGTCTTTCAGCGGGTGGGTGATCATTATGACCGCAACAACCCCAATCTGCCAAGAATCAATGGGCGGCTTCGCGCATTGCAGGAGGCAGCGCGAATCGCCGCCGCGCCCCTGAGTTTTCGCAATATCAGCGCGGAAACGCTTGGTGTGCTTTATGAAGAGGCGCTTATCAGTCCCACGACGCGGAAGCTGCTGGGCACGCACCGAACGCCGACGTATCTGGCGGATTACATGCTCGCGCGGTTGAGCGGGTGGATTGAGGAATTGGGCTACAAGCGTTGCCACCTATTCGAGCCGGCCTGCGGCCATGCGCCGTTTCTTTCGGGCGCATTGCGTCTGTTGAGCGACATGCTTCCCGCGAGCATCGCCGACGACCGGAAGCAACGGCACGATTACCTTCGCGACCACTTGCGTGGGTGTGACCATGATGCTTTCGCGTTAGAAATTGCGCGTCTTTGTCTGACTCTGGCCGACATACCGAACGAAAACGGTTGGGTGCTGGAGGCGGAGGACATGTTCGCCGAAGGCGCGCTGGCGCGGGAGATGCGCGCGGCCACAGTCGTTTTGGCGAACCCGCCGTTCGAGAGGGAGCAAGCGGCCAAGTTCTTGCAGCGTGTGGTGCAAGCTCTTCGTCCGGGAACGGTTTTCGGTTTCGTGTTGCCGGTGAACGAATTGTCCGGGGCTGCGTCTGGACCAGTCCGGCGAAAGCTTCTGGCCGATTGCGAGATCAAGGAAATCAGCGTGTTCCCGGACCGGATGTTCAGGTTTGCGAGCGCGGAAACGGGAATCGTGCTTGGCCGGAAGCACGAGGCAAGGCGCGACGTTGTCTCCAGCGGAATTTTGTTTCGCCGCGTGCGCGAAGCAAAGATGGACGATTTCCGGGCACGGTATGACGATTCCTGGCGCGAAAAGGTGGAGTCCGAGTGGCTGGCGACTGCAAATGACGGCCGGTTGGTCGTGCCTGAGTTGCACCGGGTATGGGATGAGTGCCGCGCACTGCCCAAGTTCAAACAGTTTGCGGAAATAGGACAAGGATTGACCCATCGTTCAAGCCAAGACCCGCTATTTCCGAAAGGAGCAATCACGGAGTCGAAGGAAAAGCAGCCCGGACTTGTGGAGGGTTTTGCGAGCGTGGATGATTCGCCGGAGACCCATTTGCAGCCTTCGATTTGGTGGCTCAACACAGCGAAGGCAACAATTGCGAGGCCGCGTCATGGCTCCGCAACCGACATTCCACAGGTAGTGCTGAACTATGCTCCAGTAGATCGCGATGTCTGGCGTTTAAAGGCTTTCATTGATCCGGTCGGCCGCCCGGCGACAAGCCGCATGTTGCTTGTGCGACCAAAACAGGAATGCTTTTCTCTGGCTTGTATCTGGGCTTTCTGCAATTCGCCTGTTGCAAACGCTTACACGTTTGCGATGGGAAGCAAGCGTGATATTCCCGCGGGGTTGATGCGCGGGATGCCGGCGCCGGATTTCAACAAGTGCGATTTGTCTCGGTTGGAGACCACCGTTCGCGTCTACCTTGATGCTGCGACCAAATTCTCCGCCAGGTTTCAAAAGGCACCCACCAAATCAAAATCTCGGGCCATTGCCAGGAAGACTATCAATCCAGAGATCAGCGATCAATTGCCCCTAAGTTTGCCCGGCCAACGCAGCGATGAAGAAATTGTTGCAGCCCGCGAACACTTGCGCGCCCTGCATTGGCGTGTGGACGCCGAGGTTCTCCGGTTGTATGCGCTGCCGGCAGCGTTGGAACGTGAACTTCTCGACACATTCGATGGCGTGCGGCGAGTGGGCGTGCCTTTCGAGCAGACCCGTTACATTCCGCGTGAGTTCCGCGATGTGCTGACGCTGGATGAGTTCCTGCGCATCACCGACGAATGGGATGCAACCGAGGCGCGCCGCTGTGAACTCATCGAGAAGCGCATCAAGTCCGGTCGCCGCACAGCGGAAGAAGAAGCCGAGTTTCGGCAGTTGCAGCGGTTGCTGACGCTCCGACGGCGCTTCTATTCGCCGCTTCCGACAGAGGAAATCAAAGCGCTCACGAAACAGCTTCGGGAGGGACGCGAATGGCCAGACGACGACTGAACAGCCCTGCTCCTTTTGCTTACCCTTCGCAGCCGCACACCCGCCGGCACGGACCCGCGGGATATCCGGATTACCGGTTATACCGGAATTGGCTCCGGGATGAATTCAGTTTTCGATGTGTTTACTGCCTGCGCAGGGAAACGTGGCTGACGCTGAGGAAAGACTGGCAGATTGACCACTTTGTTCCCAAATCCATTCATCCCAAAGGCGCTCTGGATTATGACAATCTGGTTTACGCATGCAGCAGTTGCAATCATACCAAAGCGGCGCACCTCGCTCCCGACCCGTGTCAAATTGCATACGGGATGTGCGTCGAAGTGAACGATGAGGGCGAAATCCACCCAATGAACAAGGATGGGATCACCTTGATTGAAGCCTTGGGACTCGACGGAGAGGATTACCGCGAGTTCAGGCTTGTTGTTTTCGAGTTGCTCAAAGAATTGCCGCCAGACGGCAAAGGGTATCGAAGACTACTTGGTTATCCCAAGGACTTGCCTGATCTCTCGCAAGAACCCCAGCCGCCGGGCGGAAACAAACGACCAAACGGGATCCGCGAAACTTTTTTTCAGCGACGGCGAGAGGGCAGGCTTCGTGAATTGTTCTAACGGTGGAAATGTCGGCACCGTTTCATCGAATTCAGGATGGGCAGGCTCTGGCATGGCTGGCGGGTAAATCGCCGCCTCTTTTTCCGATTCCGCCGCGCGGGGATTGAATTCCGCCTTCCGTTGTGGGGTGAAGAATTCCCGATCTCACTTGAGCCGGGAAGGGGCCGAGATAAAGCGATCTGAATCGGATTTTTGCCGGCAGCCTCCCTGTAAAGGATGGGATGGGAGGCATGGGAGGTATGGGAGGAATGGGACGGACAGGGACAAATGCCGACGCATACTCTGGCAGGTTCATTGGCACACTGCACCGCTGGATGCGGTTTGGAATCTGTTATTGCCAGACCAATGCCAGCGCCGCCAGCGCCGCCGCCGGGAGCTGGATCGTGAATCGAAAATGGCGGCTTGCGACTTCGGCAGTTGTCGGCGGGAATGCGACGGACAATACTCTGGGTGACCCCTTCCGCACTCAAAGCTGACGGAGACGGAAAAAGGAGGCCGCACCCAGGGCACTGTTGGTCACGAAATTCCAACCCCCGGACTGGACGGCGGGCGGAAGGACAGGCTGCCACTGAACCACGCCGCCCAGATTGGTGCAGGATTCGAGCTGATAGGGCACCGGGATGACCGGCCAGGAAATGGCCACCTGGGCCGACGCAGGCAGAGACTGAATCTGCAACTGCGGCTGGCCCACCCATTGGTAAATCTCCACCTCTTTGATCTGCGGCCCGTTGCCGCCACTATAGGCCGAGATGAGAAGACGGGTCGTGTTGGTGTTGAGCGTGACCTCATACCAAATCTCCGCCGGCGTGCTGATGAGGCCGCTGGCTGGCACCCACGCCCCACCCTGCCAGAGGTCGAGAATGAAACTATCCAGGTAACTGTAGCCCGGATCGGTGGCGATGTAGCGGTCTGGCACCAAGCGAAAGCGGGTGAGGAACAAGTTGGCGCCGAAGTCCACGGCCAACCAGGCCTGCTGCTGACCGCCGGCGGCGCACCAGCCGGTGTTCTCCCCCTGGTCCCCCTGGAATGAGGTGATGGGGGTGTAGCCATCGTACGAACTTGAGGCAGACAACATGCTCGCATTGACCGTCACAAGAGACTCGCCTGCGGCAACCGGCAGACAGGAGAGCGCAAGCGCAGTCAGGAATTCCAAAGCGACTGGAGTAAAAAGGCGTGATTTCATGGGATTTGAAGTCGTTTCTGTTGTTCTGATAGTTAATGCCCTAATCCAAGCAGGGCCGTTTAACAAAACGTCTTAGCCACGAGGGATGTCGCAGCCGGCACCCAAAGTCAAACCTTTAACGCGACTATTTTTTCGGACAGGGACAAATGCCGACGCACAGTCTGGCAGGTTCATTGGCACACGGCTCCGCTGGATGCGGTTGGAGTCTGTTATTGCCAAGGCCGCAGGATAGGCTACAGCGGAGCGCGCCCGTCCTTGGGCGCAGCAAGCTTGGTATGTCCTGACGCGACCAAGTTTTCCAGGGCTTATTTGCGCTTTTACGTTGCGGCGCTCCCGATAGATCGGGAGCGCACTCCGCCTTTGTCGCGTATCCCACCGTCTCCTCAGTATTGCCAGACAAAGGAGAGGGCGCCCAGGGCGGCGGCCAGCAGCCAGATCGTGAGCACCGCGCCGGTCCGGCTCAGGCCGCGGCGCTCCAGACGATGGGAGAGATGGTTGGTGTCGCCGACGTAAAATGGCTTGCCGGCGCGCCAGCGCAACAGAACCACCCAAGCCAGGTCGGCCAAGGGCAGCGCCAGCACGAGCAAAGGGGTCAATACCGCAAATTTTTGCGGATGCTGTTTGGTGTAGAAATGAGGCAAAATCGCCAGCACGGCCAGGAGGTAGCCCACCAGATGACTCCCGGCGTCGCCCAGGAAGGCGCTGGCCTTGGGAAAGTTGTAGGGGAGAAAGCCCGCCAGCGCGCCGGTGATCAGAAAGGCGGTGGTGGCGACGAGGAATTGGCCGTTGATGGCGGAAATAATCCCGAAGCACCAGCCGCCGATGAGGCCCAGCCCGGCGCAAAGTCCGTTCATGTTGTCCATGAAGTTGAAGGCGTTGACGACGGTCAGAATCCAGAGGACGGTGATGGCGTAGTGGAACCAAGGGCTGGGGACGAATAGCGTAATGCGCACTCCGGCTGATGCCACCACCAGCGCCACCACCAACTGGCCGGTGAATTTGACCGCGGGCCGCAACTCAAACCGGTCGTCCCACAATCCAATAAGCAGCATTCCGAGCGCGCCAGCGAAGATGGCGACAATCTGGAGCGCCTCCTTGTCAAAGCCGTGTTGGAAGAGCCTGGCCGTGCTGGCATCCAGCAGCGGGCGCACCAGCCCGGCCCGCGTCAGGGCCAGCAGCACCCCGGCCAGGAGCGGCAGGAGCAGGCCGGTCATGACGGCCAATCCCCCGGCCAGGGGGATGGGAGCGGCATGGAGCTTGCGCTGGCCCGGGTCATCCATGACTCCGGCCCGCCGGCACCAAATTCGCCAGAGCGGCAGGGAAATCGCGGTGGTCAACCCGGCGCCGAAGAGCGCGAGCGCAAAAACGTTGTAGGGAAATGGCATGAGTCGCCGGGTTCAAAGTTTGGCGTCCGCGCTCAATTTCAGATAGAGGGCGCGCAAATTTTCCACCATGGTTTCGACGGCAAAGCGCTGGCGCACGAATTGGCGGCCGCGCTGCCCCAGACGCCGGCGCAATTCCGGGTCGCCCGCCAGTTGGCGCAGCCGTTGCGCGAGCATGGCCCGGTCGCCGGGCGGGAGGAGGAAACCGGTTTCGTTGTCAAAACAAACTTCGCCCGCGCCGTCGCAATCGTAAGCCACCACGGGACGCGCGGCGGCCAGGGCCTGCGGCAAAGCCCGGGCCAAGCCCTCCCGGCGCGACAAATGCACCAGGGCATCCATGATGCCGACGTAACGCGGGACTTGGGCGGGAGGAACCAGCCCGGCAAAAACAAAATGCCGCTCCAGCCCCATGGCGCGGACGCGGTTTTGCAGGCGCTCGCGCCACGCGCCGTCGCCCACGAAAAGAAATTTTGCTCGGGGACATTGGCGGAGGAAGTCCGGGGCGATGTCGAGGAGGTCGTCATGGCCTTTGAGTTTGAAAAGACGGGAGATTTTGCCAATGACAAAATCGTCCGGGGCGAGGTTGAAACGGGCGCGGAAGGAGGGGTCATTTTCCGCCGTCAAAAAGGGTTCGAGGGCAAATCCGCTGAAGATGCGAGAATACTGGGCCGGCCGGCCGATGCCGGCGGCGAGGTATTGGCGGGTCATGGCGTCGGCGACGCTGACGAAATGAGTGGTGAAATGGGCGGCGAAGCGCTCGGCGCCGGCAAAGAGGGCGTTGGGCAGGCTGCCTTGAAATGGCCCGAAGGAGGGGCCATGAATGGTATGGACAATGAGCGGCACGCCTGCGCGATGAGCGGCCCAGCGCCCCAAGAACCCCGCCTTGCCGCTGTGGGTGTGGACGAGATCGGGGCGGGTGGCGCGGAAAATGCGGGTGAGGCGAAGCAGGGCGACGGGGTCGAGGAGGGGATGGACCGGACGCACCAGGGAGGGAACGATGGTCAGGATGGGCGGGTCGGCCGGGAGGGATGATTCCAAGGAACCTTCCGGCCCGGCGGTGGGGCCGGCGAGCAGGTGGATGTCAATGCCGGGCAGGCGGCAGAGGCCGAGAACTGTGGCGAGGGTGTTTTCCTGGGCGCCGCCAATGATTAACCGGGTGATGACATGGGTAACCCGCATCCGGCGTGAGCTTCAGCGGCTCTCCAATTTGTGGAGTTGCTGGGTGACGTTGGTGTATTCGGAGGTGTTGTGCGGGGCGGATTGGAGATAGAGTTTGCAGTAGCGGATCTCGGACGGATTGTCCTTCTGCTTTTGGGCGACCTGGGCGAGGCCGAAATAGATGACATAGGACCAATCGGGGGAGAGTTTTTCGACCGCCAAGTAATCGGCCTTGGCGGCGGGAAGCTTGTTGGCCTGCAACTCGGAAATGGCGCGGTTGAGGAGAGGCAAGGGGTTTTCCGGGTCTATGAGCAAAACCTGGGTCAAAGTGGCGATGGCGCCGTCGTAATTCTTGACCAACATTTGCATTTCCGCCTTTTTGAGGAGGGCGGAGGGAATGTCCATGGAGCGGGCGGTGGAATGGGCTGGGGAATTGAGCAATTGGAGCAATTCGTCCACCGTGACCAGTCCGCGCTTGAACCAGTTGATGGCGGGCTGCTCCCTGGCGGGGTCGCCGTTGGCGGCGCGCAAGGCGGTGTAGCCCATGACGCGGTAGAACTCAATCATGACGCCGAGGAAGTTTTCATTTTTGGGATCTTTGTTGTGGGCCTCGACCAGGACTTTTTCCGCCGTGTCAAACTCGCCCTTCTTGGTGTGGGCCAGCGCTTCCACCCGCACCAAATCGTCCGGCACACTGGGGAGCTGGGAGCGGAGGCGACGAGCCAGATCGAGGGCAGCGTCCTGGAGTCCCAAATCAATGAAGGTTTTGGCCAGGTCCAGTTCGGCGTTGGGGTCTTCGGGCCGCAACTGGAGGAAGCGCAGGAAAACATGAGCGGCTTGGAGGAAGTCGCCGGATTCGGCCATGCGCCGTCCGATCTGGAGGTCCAGGTCCGGCTCATCGGCGGGGCCGAAAAGATTGAGCCAGGCGCTCCAATTGTTGACTCTGGCGGCCAGGCCGGAGGAATTGAGGATCTGGCCTGGGGGAGGAGGCAGGCCGCGCAAACTGGCGTTGAACTGGAGGTTGATGCGGGCGATGAGGTTGTCGGGATTCAGCTCGAGGGCCTTGGCAAACTGGTCGCCGGCGTCCTTGAGCAGGGCGGGGTTGTGGGGCTGCTGGGTGCCCGCCTTCTGCAATTCGGCGCCCCAATAATTCAACGAGGCCGAATAATACATGGCAACGCGGAGGGCTTCCTGGCTGCGTTTGGCAAGGTCTGGCAAGGACACCAGCGCACCCTTGGCCAAGCTGGAGAAGAACTGCTGGTTCCTGGCGATTTCCTCGGGAGAAGGGATGGGCATTTGCAGGGCGTTGGTCAGGTATGGCTTCAAGTCACCGCCCAGGCCGCGGGGCATCAGGTAAGAGCGCTCAAAGTAGTAACCGAAACTGGGGTGCAGGTAATAGACCGGCTGCCGTAGGGAAAGATGGGCCAAAAGATCAGCGATTTGGGGATCGCCGATGACCGGAGGAAGGGTGTCTGGATTGACCAAAGCCTTCTTGAGCCGGGGGTAACGATCGGCCAGAAAGCGGATGTACTCCCGATGGCCAAGGGACTGGGTGTCAATAAAAACGTATTGGCCGGCCTTGCCGAGGCGCTGGCAGGCGGCGGCGGCCAAGTGCAGGCGGGTGGGATCGTCCCCCAGCACCAAGGCTGTCTTGGCGGGCAAGGACTTGGCCATTTCCTCCCCGAATTGAGCCACGGCCTGGCTGTTGAGGGCATGGATGCGGGGAAAGTTTTGATAAAACAACAAGGCGGGAAAAGCAATCGCCGCCACCCAGAGCAAGGCCACCGTGGTGAAATTAAGCAGGCGGAGAGTCCCTTTGGCCCGCGCCCAGAAATAGGCCACATCGGTGCCAGACACCAGGAGAACGTAGCCGCTGAAATAGCCGACGCTCAGAGCCGAGAGGTAGTAAAAAGTCAGGAATCCGGGCAAATCCATCTTGTGCGGGTTGGGGCTGAATTTGACATCGAAGAACATCAGAACCCCAAGGGCCAGGAAGACGATATGGAGCACCCGAAACAAGGCCCGGGTCAGGTTGTGCGCCCCCGCGCTCAATTCGCCCTCGAAGGAGGGCCATTTGATGGCCGCGAAGAGCAAGGGAAGAAAGACCGGCGCCCAGATCACGAGCGCAATGCCCCGCGGAATCATCCTCAAGAAGTAGTGCTGCCGGCCCAGTTCCAGGCGCAGGATCTCCCAAAACCCGCCGTCGTGCGCGGCGGCGCCGAGGAGCGGCGTCATCAGGTAAAGCAGCAGCCCCAAGAGGCCCCAAGCGGTCATCCGCAGCATGAATCTCCAGTTGAAGAAGCTCAGTCCCTTGATCCAGACCAGCGCGAGCAAAAAGCAGGGGAAAAAGCCGACCAGCGCCCAGTTGTTGGCCATGCCCAGGCCATAGACCAGGGCAAAGAGGTTCAAACGCCGCTGGCTTTGCGAAGCGCGAAATTCCAGGAGACAGAGAATCAAGAAGGCGAAAACCATCAGATCCAGCATCTCCTCCGTTGCCGCGACGGCGTTCTCCCAGAAAGTCAGTTCCAACGCCAGCATGAGCGCGGCGAAAGCGATGGGCAGGAAGGCCGGGCGCATGGAGAGATGGGCGTGCTCCCCGCCCTCGCGCAGCCGTTGCTCCCGGGTGCGGTCGTGCGGAAAGAGGCGGACGGAACGGGCCAGCATGGCGAGGGTCAAGGCCGCGCAAAGGGCGGTGAACACGTTCAAGGCGATGGGCCGCAAGGCCTCCGGCAGCAGCCGCAACGGGAAAGTCAAGATGAAAAACAGGGGCGGTTGAAAACTCGGCCGCCAGAGCAACGGGCCCGGATGCCAGTCCCAGCCCGTGATCTGCGAGGCGAAGGGGAGACTGCCCAACGTGACCCAGTGGTTCAAGGTCAAGCCGTACAAGGCCAGCGCCGCCAGGGCGACGAGCCAGGGACACAAGACGATGGGGCGCCGGGCGCCGGGATTGATTTCTGTTTCTGCCGTCATGGGTTGCTCAAGTCTGGAACGACCACCGGCCTGTTGGCAAGGAAAGTCTTAAGAAAGGTGGGGGGCGGCGGCCTTTCTGCGCACATCGGCCACGCATTCGACATGTTGTGTCTGTGGAAACATATCCAACGGGTTGATCTTCAACAATTCAAAGACACCGGTGGCGCACAAAACGTTCAAGTCCCGCGCCAGGGTCGCCGGATGGCAGGAAACATAGAGAATTTGCGCGGGCTGGATTTGGGCCAGCAGCCGGAGCATCTGAGGGGGGCAACCCGTGCGCGGCGGGTCCAGCACGAGCGTGGCCGCAGCGGCGTCGAAGCGCCCGAACATCCGGGGCAAAAGCTCCTCCACGCGCCCGGCCAGGAATTCGCCGTTGGAGATGCCGCGCCGCGCCGCATTTTGCCGCGCCGCCTTGATGGCGGCGGTGTCCACTTCGATCCCGGCAAAGTGCTCGACGTCCTTCGCCAGTTCCACACTGAAAAACCCCACCCCGCAATAGGCGTCAAGCAAAAGCCGGGTGCCGGCCGCGCGCAACCTCTCCCGCACCACCTCGACCAGCCGGGGCAGGAGAAAGAAATTGTTTTGAAAGAACGAATCGCGCGGGACTTCCCAGCCTTCCGGCGCGACGCGCAGGACGACTTTCAGGCCGCCTTTGGGCGGAGGATGGCTGCGGACGTAGAGGATTTGCTCGTTGAGCGCCGGCTCGGCGATTTTGCATTCCTCGATGTCCACCACCAGGCGGTTGTCCGCCCGGAGGTAACCGATGTTCAGCCCTTGTTTGAATTTGTCCCACTGGCTGCGGATCATGATGCGGTTGCGGTAGCCGTAAGGTTGGGGGCAGGGGGCCACCGGATCAATCAAGGCCCCGTCAAAACCGCCGATGCGCTGGAAGAGGTCGGAGATCTGCTTGTGCTTGACACGAAGCTGGGCCGGATAGGCCAGGTGCTGGTACTGGCAGCCGCCGCATTGGCCAAAGTAGCGGCAGGCCGGCGCGACGCGGTCGGGGGAGGCCTGGAGCACCTGGAGGAGACGGGCGCGGGCAAAACGCTTTTTCACCTCCGTCACCTCCGCCTCCACCAGTTCCCCCGGCGCGACAAAGGGGACAAAAACGACAAAGTCCTCCACCCTGCCCACGCCCTCGCCGCCGAAGGCGAGGTCGTCAATGGTCAATCTGAGTTTGGCGCCGGGCGACAATGGTAAAATTGGTATTGGGCCGCATTGAAACCGCGCTGCCTGCGACCCGTTTTTGGAATCGTACGTTGTTGCTCTGGGGAAACAATCAAAAAAGCCCGCAACGGGTCATTTCGGGTTCAGGACAAAATTCTTCCCTTGCCTGGCGCGAACGGAGCGCGCCTCTGTGAGCCGCAGCACCCTGGATCGGCCAATGGCGCGGGTTCCGTCCATCCTCTGGACTGTTCGTCGCCGCTGCGGGTCTCCATTTGGAGACATTTCTGAAAACACGAAGGCCACGCCGAATGCCAACACCGTCAGGGAGGGCTTGCGCAGTTTGGTTGCTTTTCCAATGTCGGACTTTCTCGTTGAACCGGGTTGAATCCAGCCATAAACTCTCGGCATGAAGCCAAACCCGTTGGCGTCGGCGCTCCTCCTGCTGCTGGCAGTAGTTGTGGAATTACCGGCGCAACAGCGCGCCACAAACGCGACGGGAACAAACCCATACGACGACCTTCCGAGATCATCGCTATCGAAGCCTGGCGCGAGCAATTCCGGGCAGGCCAACGCATTTGGGTTTGTCCCCCTGCCGGCGCAAGCCGGCACAACCAATGCCGGTTCCGTGCTGGGTTTGACAAATCAAACCGCAACAAATGAGTTCGCCCAACTAAGGGCAATGGCAAACAGTGGGGATGCAAGCGCACAATATAGCCTGGGCGAGGCGTATGACAGGGGTAAAGGTGTCCCGCAAGACGACGCCGAAGCCCTCAAGTGGTACCGTAAAGCGGCGGAAAATGGCAATGCTGACGCACAAATCAAGCTGGGCGAAGCGTATCTGTATGGGTCGATGGGGGTGGCAAAAGACTATGCGGAAGGGGTGGACTGGTACCGAAAAGCTGCTGACCAGGGCAACGCGCATGCACAATACACGCTGGGGAGTGCTTATCGTTATGGGTGGGGGGTGGCACCCAACGATGCGCAAGCGGTGAACTGGTACCGCAAAGCGGCGGAAAACGGGAACGTGGACGCACAACACACGCTGGGCGATGCGTATCGGTATGGCCGGATGGGTCTTGTAACCAACTTTGCAGAAGCGGCCAAGTGGTATCGTAAGGCTGCTGACCAGGGCAACGCGGATGCACAATACTCCCTTGGTTCCTGTTACTTTGCCGGGCAAGGTGTTCCACAAGACCACGCAGAAGCCGAAAAGTGGTATCTGAAAGCGGCAGAGACGCGCGGCAAGCAGGCGCAGTCAATATCGAATTTCGCAACTTCTCAATTGGAAGCTGCGGAGAAAGGCGGTGTTCAGGCTGAACTGTCGCTCGCATACAGTCTCAAAATGGGCATTTTCGGGCAGAAAAAGGACCCGAAGGAAGCGGCGAAGTGGTATCGCGAGGCAGCCGAGAAGGGCAACGCCTCTGCGCAATGGAGCCTCGGTGAGATGTACGCGGATGGTGACGGCATAGACCCAGACCCCGTCGAAGCCGCGCGGTTTTTAGCAAAGACGGCAGAGCAAGGAGACGCAGACTATCAGTCCATGCTCGCATATCGCTATTTCAAGGGTAAAGGAGTTGTCCAAGACTACGGCGAAGCCGCGAAATGGTTTCGGAAAGCCGCAGACCAAGGAAACCCACTTGGACAATCCGGCCTCGGTGTGATGTGCGCCCATGGGGTCGGTGTTCTCAAAAACGACATCGAAGCTTACAAGTGGTTTAGCCTTGCTGCCGCTCAGGGCGACGATGAGAGCGCGAAAAACAGGGATCGGCTTACACAGTCAATGTCGCGTTCAGAGATTGCAGAAGGCCAGCGGCTTGCCCGGGAGTTCGTTGCACGCAAAGAAGGCGGTCCTTCAGACCGGGTTGGCGGCCAAGATTCGGCTACGGCTACGGCCGCTCCGCGATTCACCGGAACCGGCTTTTTTGTTACTGATGACGGCTATCTGCTCACTTGCTACCATGTTGTCCAAGATGCGGGCCGGATTGCCGTAAGAACGAAGGCGGGCACATTCTCGGCAAAGATCGTGAAATCGGACAAGGCAAACGACATAGCCTTGTTGAAAGTTGCCGGCAAGTTTCCCACATTGCCGGTTGGTTTGAGTCGAGGCATGAAGCTGGGCGAATCGGTCTTTACCATCGGCTTCCCCAATATCGAATTGCAAGGTTTCGCCCCCAAGTTGACGAAAGGCGAAATCAGCAGTTTGACCGGCGTGCAGGATGACCCGCGCGAGTTTCAAATCAGTGTCGCGGTGCAGCCGGGCAATTCCGGCGGCCCGCTCGTCAACCTGTACGGAAACGTGGTGGGCATTGTGGCAGCGCGACTCGCGGATATGGCGACGCTTGAAACCACCGGCTCGTTGCCGCAGAATGTCAATTACGCCGTGAAAAGCTCCGTGTTGAACGTCTTGCTGGAAAGTATGCCAGAAATATCAGCGAAACTCATAGAACCCCATCCGGCTAAAGACCGTCCATTCGAGGACGTGGAGGCAGAGGCAGAGGGCGCTGTGGCGGTGGTATTAGTGTACTAACGCTACTTTCCACTGGCCCGATTGAACGACCATTGTGCAATCTGGTCTTACCTCGGTGGCGCTAAAGCACCCGCTTGAAATTCAGTTTGTAATCAAACTGATCGCGTTCAGCTTTCAAAAGCTCAACATGACCGAGTCCGTTCTTTTGTAAGAAGCTCTTTATGTCTTGCTCCGACCGTGGAAAGAGGCAACCGAGAATCACTTTCTTGATTTGCTGGGGCTTAAGAGGCACCACTCGATGAGGACGGGAACCCTTTGGCTTTTGTTTCTCGCATTTTCCCAACGGAAACATTGCTCGCCATTCCATCTCATACCGCCAGCCACGCCACTTTGTTTGAGGTACTTTTGTAGCTGATTTCTTGTCTTCAAAAAACCATGCCGCTGGTTTGAAGGTATAGCGAACCTGTATCAAGTGTTCAGACGGTATAAAGCCTTCCGATTCAATTCCAATGACCATTCCACGATGCCCTTTTGCATAATGAGACCACATTAGCAAGTCGTCATATCGCTCTGAAAAGCAGGCAACCGCCCAGTGGCGACTAGTCCATTCAGGGAGCATTGATGGATGCCTAATCGCTTCTGCCCGCATGGTTTTCAAGGTAGCCTCCAATGTTTCGGGGGAGGCGCATGCTTTTAATCCCCTATGCTTAAGCCCTTTGACGTTTCTTTGTAAATACTGCCTTGCAAGCTTCTTCGTCACCAGCCTCTCGAGAAAGCGTCCCCTAAATTCAAAAGGATCATTAAATCTCGCAGGAGGAGTGGCCTTGAGCTTCAGTTTCTGCAAGATTTTACACCCGCAGTCGGTGAACTTGTATAAAAGCACGGTCAGCAAGTTAGCATTCGAATCGCAGTCCGTCTATTGCAATCGCCGAATGCATCGCCTCCGAATTCTGAGCAACCTTAAAATGGTTGTTCCGGCGGAAACGTCACCAGCATTTCCTCAAATTCAGGATGCGCAGCCTCCTGCGCCGCCAGCCGAGGTGGAGGCAACAGGCTTCGCGCCATCGCAACCAGACGCTCGAATTGCGGTTGAGGTTCGATCAATTTGGCAGACGTTCAAGCCAGAACTCGACGTTGCAAAACAGTTCGGCCTTAAAATCTTGCGACCACTGTTGGCTCTCGCACAGAAGTTTCCGCTTCACAGACCCGCGCTCCGTTCGCGCCAGGCAAGGGAAGAATCTTGGCCTGCGCGAGAATCCATCTGCGTTTTCAAAGCGGCGCTAACAAGCGTCGGAATTGCCCGCAGATGACGTAGATGAACACATTCACAACGGTAGGGCGAGACTCCGTCGAGCTGCGGAATCAATCTCTGCGCAAAACCTAGTCACGGCTCGACTGAGTCTCGCCCTACCTTTTCCCGTTTGCGGGGCGACCTGTTTGGTTTGTGGATAGGTTTAAAGTGCAGCGAGGGGTGGAAAGCATTCACTGACCTGAAGCAATAATCTTTTAAATCCGGGCGGCGAGGGGGGCGATTTTTTGTTCGCGCCGGGCCAGCAACTCTTTGACCTGAGCGACGGCGTTGGCCGCGGTCAGGCCGTATTTCTGGCGCAAGTGCTCCACCGAGCTGGCGTGTTCGATGAATTGGTCGGGCCAGCCGATGCAAACCACGGGGGTGGAAATCCGTTTTTCATTGAACAGTTCCACCACGCTGGAACCGTAGCCGCCCGACAATACGTGGTCTTCAAATGTCACCACCACTTCCGCGGCCCGTCCGAAGAACTCCGTCGTCCCCGCGTCCAGCGGCTTGGTGAAACGCGGGTTGATGACCGCGCAGTCGCAGCCTTCCGCCGCGAGTGTCTGCGCCGTCTGCTCCGCCAGCGCGTGCAGGTTGCCCAGTCCGAACAACGCCACTTTGCGGCCGGCGCCGCCAGAGAAATTGCGGGTGACCTCGGCCTTGCCGATCTCCAGAATTTTGGGCTGTTCCTTCACCAGCACGCCCTCGCCAGGGCCGCGCGGATAGCGGATGAAGGCCGGATGGTTCTGGTGGGTGGCGGTGAACATCATGTCGGCCAGTTCGTCCTCGTTCTTAGGCGCCATGGCGATGATGTTGGGCACGCAGCGCAGGTAGGCGATGTCGAACAATCCGTGGTGGGTCGGGCCGTCGTTGGCGGAAAGGCCCGCCCGGTCCATGCAGAAGATGACGGAGAGGTCCTGCAAGGCCACGTCGTGGATGATGCAGTCATAGGCGCGCTGGAGGAAAGTGGAGTAGATGGCGCAAACGGGGTGGAAGCCCATGGTGGCCATGCCGGCGGCGAAGAGGACGGCGTGTTCCTCGGCGATGCCGACATCATAGTAGCGTTCGGGCATGGCCTTTTCCAGGGCCTTGAGGCCGGTGCCCATAGGCATGGCGGCGGTGATGCCGACGACCGAATTGTCCTTCTGGCAAAGCTTGACCATGGTCTGGCCGAAAACGTCCTGATAGGCCGGCGGGGCGCCGGGGCTGGCGGGGGGAGTTTCGCCCGTGACGGCGTTGTAAGGGCCGAGGCCGTGAAATTTCTCGGGGAAATTCATGGCCGCGGCGTAGCCCTTGCCTTTGGTGGTGAGGATGTGCAGGACGACGGGCAGGTTGCTGTTCTTGGCGAACTCGAGGGAACTGAGGAGCATCGGCAGGTTGTGGCCGTCAATCGGCCCGAGGTAGCGCAGGCCCATTTCCTCGAAAATCAAACTGCTGCCATGCCCGCCGCGGCCGTCGGTGCCGAGGTTGGGGGCATTCTGGCGCAAAGCGATTTCGGCGACCGCGCTTTTGATCGCCTCCTCGGCTTTGTGGCCCAGCTTGATGGCCAGTTCACCCTTGGGGATGTGTTTGAAAAGGCGTTCCAGATCCTGCTGCAACTGGTTGTAACGCGGATGGGTGATGAGTTTGTTGAGATAAGAAGAAATGGCGCCGACGTTTTTGGCGATGCTCCATTCGTTGTCATTGAGAATTCCGATGAAGCGTTTGGTGGTGTGGGCGATGTTGTTGAGCGCCTCAAAGGAGATGCCGTTGGTCAGCGCGGCGTCGCCAAAGATGCAGACCACGTTTTCATCGGAGCCGCGTTGATCGCGCGCGGCGCACATGCCCAGGGCGGCGGAGAGGGCGGTGCCGGCGTGGCCGGCGCCGTAGCAATCGTGCTGGCTCTCGGTGCGCAGGGCGAAGCCATTCAAACCGTCGGTGGTGCGGATGGTGTGGAAGCGGTTTTTCCGCCCGGTGAGCAACTTGTGAACGTAACTTTGATGGCTGACATCCCAGACGAATTTATCGTGCGGGGTGGAGAAGACGGTGTGCAAGGCCAGGGTCAGTTCGACCACGCCGAGATTGGGGCCGACGTGGCCGCCGTTTTTGGCGAGCTTGGTGATCAATTCCTGGCGGATTTCGTCGGCCAGTTGGCGCAACTGCTCGAGGGTGAGTTTCTTGACGTGAGAGGGGTCATCCACCATGTCCAGGTATCGGCTCAAGCTTCCTCCTCTGTGGTTGGGGCGGGTTTCAAGGCCGGCTCGCCTTTGGCGTTTCTTTCGAGTTGCTGGATTCGCAATTCCGCCTCGTTGAGTTTGGCCTGGCAAAGCTGGGCCAGGCGGGTTCCCTCCTGATAGCGAGCGAGCAGGGTTTCCAAGGGCAAATCCTGCGCTTCCATGGACTCGACAATGGTTTGGAGTCTCTGGAGGGCCTCTTCAAAGGGCAATTTCTGGATTTCGTCAACGGCGTTCTCGGCGCCTCGGGCTTTCGGCATGGCGGCAAAGTAGCGGAACATCCCGCGCGCGTCCAGTCCGAAGCGGCGTGGGCGGCAGTGTCCTGATTTGTTGTCGAGTCGAGCCTGTGGCTCGAAATCGGCGCGCAGCGCCGACGCTACAACAATTAAATAGGACACAATCGCGCGGGCCTCATTCTCACGCGCAATTTATTTCGGCGAGGCGCCGGCGATGCCCAGGGTCAGGTCAATCCTGTCCGCCACCTTGTTCTCCATCTTGCCGGGCATGATGTTGAAATCGCTGCGCTGGATGCTGAAATTGGCGCGGATGACCAATAGGTCGCCTTTTTGGTCCCCACCCAGGCGTTCCCCAAGCTTGTCCTTCAAATAGCGCAGTTCGACCGGAATGGTGATTTCCTTGGAGACGCCCTTCAAGGTGAAGGTGCCGACGGCGTCGGCCGTGGTTTTGTCTCCGTCGGTCTTGACGTTCTTGAGTTCCTTGGACTGGAACGCGATCTCCGGATACTTCTCCACGTCCAGCCACGTGCCGCCCCGCATGTGGGTGGTTTGCATGGCGTTGGGGACGGTGAGGGAGGCGCTGGCGACAACGATTTTTCCCGCGGCCGCTCCGGGATTTTGCGGGTCAAAGGTGACCACGCCGGAAATGCCGCTGGCGTTGCCATTGACCGCTTCGAGCGGGGCGTCCAGCTTGAAAATGATATTGTTGACTCCTTTGGGGTCTTTGAAATCAAACGTTTCCGGCGCGGCCAGGGCGGGCAGGGCCGGGACGGCCAGCATGAAAAAAACAATCAATCGCGTTCTCATAGGTATTTGACTCACTGCGTTCAGGCCGCGGCATCCTTGCTTTTGACCAGAAGCGAAGCCCCGGCCATGACTCCCGCCGCCAGCGCGGCCGCGGCCAGAAAATCCACCCCCGGAACAAACCCCATATCGTAGGCGACCCCCGTCAGTCCCGTCACCGGGTCCGGCGTTTCGTGTTTTATGTTTGTTTTGGTCCAGCCGCAGTTGGCCCCCTTGGCGGCCCAGAGCACGCCCGCCGCCAGCAGGACCATCACGGCCAGGATGCGCAATGCCTTTTTCACGAATGCGAGGGACAATAGCCCGGCCGGAGACAAAACGCAACCCCTGCCACGCGATCAGGATGTCCGCATCCATCCTTTTTCACCATTCAAAATTCATTTCGGCTGACAGCCATACCCCCGACCACAAAAAATGACCGAATGGATTCTCGATAATTCCCGGCGCAAACTCGAGTTTTCGGACACTACGGGTTGACGAGTCGGAAATAGCGCCCGGACCCGGATGGGGTTACGATGACCTGGTAAGAACCAGCATTCGTGGTTGTGGTGTTCGTGACATTTTCCCAAATGGCAGATGGCCATAAGGCCGCCGTGGATTGGAGGCGGAAGCCAGTTGCGTTGGTTGGCCAGGAAAGTTGGATCTGCGAACCAACGGCTTGAATGCCAATCACCGGCGGCGTCGGGCTGGTGACGTTGGTGCTGGACAGCCGATAGAATTGGATGGCCGCCGGCGGCCCGTTGGTAACACGATATTCCTGGCCGACAATGACGGGCGCGTTGGTGAGGTCGGTCCACTGGATGGCGGCCAACAATGAGGATGACCTTTGCACATGAAAGCTGCTGAAGTTCGTTGGCCAGAATAACTCCACCTGTCCACTGTTCACGCGGATGCCCAGGATCAGCGGTGGCTGAACGGTGAAGAGCGGGTCCAGGTCAACAACCAGTCCGTCGCCGCCTCGAATGCGGATGGGGGCAACGAAATTGCCGGCCTGTGTCGGGAGGAGTGTCAGGGTCAGCGTGGCGGGGAACCCATTGCTGAGGGTGTCTATGGCCCAGACCACATCCCCGTTGGTGCAAGTCACGGTTCCCACGGTGCCCGTGCCGCTCACGAATGTGAAACCGGCGGGAATGGCGTTGGTGACGACGACGTTGGTGGCCACGGTGATGCCGCTGTTGGACACGGTCAGGGTCATGGTGAACGGCAGCCCAAGTTGCATCTGGCTGGCGGGATACGCGATGCTCGCGCCCAGTTTCGGTTCGACCTGGCCGATGGTATTTGTGACCGTTGAGGTTTCGATTGGGTCGTTCAGGTCGAAGACGATGCTCGCCTTGTTTTCGATTGTGGTGCCGATGTCCAGGCCAAGCTTGGGTTTGACCCGGAACGTCACATAGCCTTCGCCGCAGTGGGTGTTGGTGTTGTTGGGCGGCAGGAAACCGGCCAGGGCGTCAGCAGGGAAAGTATTAGCCTGCGTGTCCGTCGCCACCAGCCGCCATTCGAGGCGGCCATTCTGCGGGTTGAAGCTGGCCGTCGAGTCCACGGCCAACTGTCCGATCGTGATGCCCTTGATGGCGACCGAATTAGTGGGTGGCAGGTCGCGGGCGGAGAAGTTGAGTTGTCCAACCGGCACCGTAATGACCCGGTCGCCATAGGTTATTTCGCCAAATTCCACAGTGGACCAATCCAGATTGGGATCAAGATAGTCCACGACCACCAACTCCTGCACCGGCGCGCTGGCCGTGGATTGGTTCTCGAATTGGATCGTGTATTCCATTTCGTCCTGCACGGAAATTAGCCGTTCCGGGCCGACGCCAGCCGGGCCGATCATGTCGTTAGGGTCATAGGACCGGACAGCGCAAAACTGATCACTCGTATTCGTGCTAGCGCCCGTCACGTGAATTTGCGGTAATTCTATCAATTCAGTGCATTCAGCACAATCGTCGGGTTCCTCTGGGCAACTGACATTCCGGCCGCGGCACAGATTACAGCAGAGTTGCTTCAATAGCGATACATCTCGGGTTAGATTGTCCCGGTCTTGACGCAACCGGCTGCACCGCTCTGGGGAGTTTTGCGGAAGCACCACGCCGCATTCTGAGGTTATGTCGTCCTCAATCTCTTGCAGAGTATTCTCTTCGGAAGCGATAATCGCCTTCAATGCGACCAATATGCGATCCTGAATTTCGCAGTTTTGTTCTCCCGGATCCCCAGTCTGAACTTCTATCCACTTGTTGCAACCAGGTTCTGGGGGCGATAGCGGCACTGCTATTATTGTCTCGGCCTGCACCCCTATGCTGGGGACCACTCCTACCCAGAATGGGGCGCTATTCGCACCTTGCGGCTCAATGTAAGCTTTGATTGCCATCGCGCCAATGTCAGTCAGTCCATCGTTCTTGATCAAGATGTTGAAATCTGTCGTTCTGCCAAACCGCACTGCTGCGGGGACAATTGTTGCGACACGCGCCACGCCCATCCCGCCGTCCACTATCTCAAATCCCCTCGGAATGCTGGCAATTTCTCCTTCATTCGCGGCAAGGACGTCATAGTTACCTGCCACGGCGGAACGCAGGTCAAAGAGCAGCTCCATTTCGGTGGTAGTTGGGGGGTAAACAGGGATCCCTAGGATGTTAGTGCCCCCAGCACCTGTTAGCTTCACAACGGTGTTCGATCCGAAGCCTGTCCCACTGACCTGAATAGTGATGCTTCCGGTGTTGCCCCCTTGCTTCTGCGAGATGCTACTTAGATGTAGAGAGGTGAACTCAGCCCGAATCGTGGCGTTGATCTGGCCCGCTGAGAGCCACGGCGCAAATACAAGCACGTAGCACTTGTTCGAGGTATCGGCGCTCAGCGGCACTTCAGCGTGCAGGTTCGACACATAGGCTTGGGCAAAGTTGTCGTATTCGTACACAGAGGGGAGATGCCCGCACGTGGCCAAGACCCGGAAGGCTTCAATGTCCGCATCCGGCGGGAAGTCGCTGATAGCCAGCGATTTAATGTTTCCGGATTTGGCAGCCAATTGGCTCTGTGCCCGGTTGGCGAACCGAACATCGGTTGAAAGCGCAGGCACCGGCGGCGTGCCCGGTGTAGCCAGCGCAGGTCTGCCGTTGGCGGCTCCAGTCACAGCATCCACGGTGACCACAAGACTGCGATTGGCGGGCACATCAATTTCAAAGTAGTAAAGCCCGTGCGATTGCATGGTGACGGGGATATCGGTCCCGATCGGGAGAGGAACAGCCGTATGGATGGGGATCGGCATTAGTCCCGAATCCCAGATGCGGATATTTCCGTCGGAATGGCTGGTGGCGATGGCCGCCCGATCCGGCGAGAACGCGATGCCCTCAATCGTGCTGGAATTCACATTGAGGGGCCGGAAAGTCTTCAGCACCCGGCCCGAGGAGATCTCCCACAACCAGGCCATTCCTGGCAGACCGCGGTCCGCAGCCGCAACATAAAGACTGTCCGGCGAGAAGACCGCGCCTGACAATGGACGGCCCTGGCGCAAGACGGCCACCGACGCGCCGGTCGCCGGGTTCCAAATACAGACGGTCCCGTCACTGGATGCGGTCAGTGCGCGGGTTCCGTCACGCGAGAACGCCACTGCGGTGACGACGTCCGTGTGGTTGGTCCAGTGATAGACTATGGCGCCGTTCATAGCATTCCACAGGATGGCGGACTTGTCGGATGAGCCGGTGAGCGCCCAGTCGCCATCCGGCGAAAAGGCGACTGCCGTGATGGACGCACTGTGCCCGGTCAGCGTGCGCAGGGAATTCGTCGTGACAGCATCCCAGATTTGGGCAAGGCCGCGCGCCGCGCCGCCCAGCACTCGGGCGCCGTCCGACGAGAAGACCGCCGGGCAAGGTTCACCGCTGGCAGCCGTGATGCTTCGCGCTTCCGTGAACGTTCGGGCATCCCAAATGCGAATCGTGCCGTCAGAGGATCCGGACAAGACTTCATCATTTGCGGGCGAGAAGTTCACCGTGCTCACCGACGCTACATGCCCGGTGAACGAGCCAAGCAGCGCGTTTGTAGCCGTGGCTCGGCTCTGCAGGTTCCACACAGCGACTCGATTGCCGGCTGCTGCGGCCAACCGCACGCCGTCGGGGGAGAAATCCAGGTCGCCGGGCGTGGCGCCCCATTCAGGAGGCATTGCTAACACCCGTTCCGGGCTGCCATCCAGAGTGGGAATGGTGATCGGAATGGCCACGATGTTGTTGGCTTTGTTCTGCTCGTTGAGCAAGCCGCGTTCGTCCGTTTTGAGGATGAGGTAGTAATCGCCGCCGCTCGTGTCAGGGAAGGTGAGCAAATTGGTCGCAGTGTAGGCCGCGCCGGCGGCAAGAGAGAGACCATCGTTCCCAATGAAACGTCCAACCAATGTGTCGCCGGAATCCAGATTTGTGTCTGCTGACAGATAGAAGGTGTCGTACCAGCGATCCGTCCAATGGGCACTCGCGACACCCTTGCCACTATTGGTGACCGAGTAAGTGACCGAGCTGGCCCGTTCGAAACTCACGATGGCAGGCACCAAGTCGGGCAAGGCATCTTGCGCCGCCATCTCGATCGTGTCGGGACCGGTCGTGACACTGCCAACGCCATCCGCGCTGCCTGCACCCACCAAGCGATACGTCCCGGGCAGGCCGTTGAGCAGGTAGGTCAGGCGAACCACATCAGTCCCTAAAACCGGCCCCCACCTTATCACCCCATTCGTTTCGTCCCAAGCACCGTTGTGGCTGATCGAATAGGGCGCCAAGCCTGTTGGAATGGACTCCGTGACAGCGAAGCACTTGATGCCCACCGACGGCACAACCAGAAGTTCGACGGACGGGGATGGCGTGCCATTGGCGGAAATGGAGCGAGTGACTTGCAGGTTTGGGATACTTGAAGTGGGCGCATACATGCCTGTCACGACCGGACTTGGCTCCAGGCCGGCCGCGAATCCGCGCACCCGTAGCACGGTGGCCGTAGCAAAATTCAGCGCTGTTGTGTAAAGCGCGGATTGCGGCGTTGGCGCCGTGCCATTGGTGGTGTAGCGCAATTCAGCGCCAGGCGTTGCAGAGGATGCGCTCACCGTAACCGGCACTTGCCCGCTGGCGTCTGGACTCAGGACAGGCCGTGCCACATGCTGCGGCGCTGCGGGAATGCCAAGGTCGCCAGGACCACCCGTGACTGATACCTGTATCGCAGCGGCCTCGCCCCCCTGGCCGTCCTCACTCCAACGATTGCGGAGGGAATACGTCCCGGCCTGACCTGACAAGTCGCAAGCCAGCACCGCGTTGGACCGGCCGACAAAGGGTCCCCACCGAACTATGCCGTTTGACGAGTTGAACGCCCCGTTTTCGGTGATGTTCGACGCCGTCAGTCCTGCGGGCAACCACAATTCGTACGCCCAACACACCCCCGACAGGGCCGGGGTCACGGCAATCTGAATTTCAGGCAGCCACGCCGTGTTCGTCATGACTTGGAAACCCAACTGCGGAATTGGATTTGAGACCGCCTGGCTAAAATATCCGCTGCGCACTTCGCTCGGAAACTCGTTCGACGCAAAGCTCCGGGCGCGAATCCAGGTGGCATTCGACACGTTCACTGCGCCCGTGTACGGCGTGGACGCCGCATCCGGCACGGTCCCATCCAGCGTGTAACGGATGACCGCTCCGGTCGTGGCGCACGACATCGTTACTGTCGCTGGCAGCAATGCGCTACCCAGCGGCGTGATGACGGGCGGAGCCGCCGTGTCGGGGCGGACGGGAATGTCCGAGCCGCCCTCGGAAGCGATGGTCACCGCGATTTCGGCCGGCGTAAAAGCCCACCCGCCATCTGCCGACAACCGCCCGCCGGGGACGTAGGCGCCGGGCGGGCCAACCAACCGATACGTCAACTCGACCGACGGTGTGTTGATGAACGGCCCCCAGCGAATCGCGCGGAGATCCGGCAGCCAGACGCCGCCCCCGGTGATGTTGGTGGCTTCGACCGTCGGGGGCAGGAACTCCTCGTAGGCTTGGCAGGTGGTTTCGGTTGCGGCGGTAACCTCCAAGCGCACGAGCGGGCGCGAGGGAACATCGTTGGTGACACTGCGTGCGACGAACGCCGTCCCGCCGTGGACGGCGGAAGCCACCAGAGCCAGCGCAATCGGCAGTATGCGACGGATGGTCATGAAGCCTTTCCAGTAGTGCGGGATTCGCAGCGCAGCCTACGGCCCCGGTTTCCAGCGCAGCGGGCGCGCGGCGCCATCGTTGTGATAAATGCCGCCGCTTTGCATCAAATAGCCGGCGCGCGTGACATAATCCGTCGGGATCGAATTTGAACTCGTGCCCCAAGGTTGGCCGCTGCGCCATGCATTCGAGTAGGTGGTGAATTCACCAGCCTCAACGATCCAGTTCATGTTCACGTCCGCCGGATGATAATCCGTGTTGGAGAATTCGTACGCGCCCATATCCACCCGCCCGCCGGCGATGCGCGGGTCGCCATCCAGGTCCGTCGCGGGCAACTGCGGCGCGCTGTTCGTCCCGGCGTTCACACACGGCGAACCGGCCGTCAGGTGGTAATCCCCATTCGCCGCGTCCGCGAAGACGGGCGCCATATCCATGTTCCCTGTGAACAAATCCCAGATCCCGAACAGCCCGCTCGCGTCGTTATTCACGAACTCCTTGCGCTGGCCGGTGCCAGCCAGATGGACATCCGCCCCGTTGCTGCCGGCCGTGTTGCCCCAAATGATGTTGTTATAGACCTGCAGCGTTTCTGTGACGCCGTCCACTTGGAAGGCCATGCCGCCGCCGCTGCCCGCGGCGGTGTTTGAGGTGAGCGTATTGTTGACCATGTAAAGGTTCGTCTTGGCATTGACCCACACGCCTCCGCCCCTGTAATCGCCGCGGGTCTGAGCGTTACTCAGGATCAAGTTGTTGAGCAGCTTTACCGTAGGGCCGCTGGCGTAGATGGCTCCCCCCGACTGTCCAGTCGTGTTCCGGTTGAACATATTGCCGGAGAGCGTTGCCGCGCCGGAAGAGTGGACACACGCGCCGCCGCCGCCGCCGCCGCTGTAGAGGGAGTTGGAGGAGGAATTGCCGGTGAAGATGTTGCCGGAGAGCGTGACCATGCCGGAGAGAGTGGGCACGGAGGAGTAGTTGACATACGCGCCGCCGCCGCCGCCCGCGGAAGAATTGCCGGTGAAGATGTTGCTGGAGAGCGCGACCGTGCCGGAGGAGTACAAGGTGCCAACATACGCGCCGCCGCCGCCGCGGTAGGAGGAATTGCCGGTGAAGATGTTGCCGGAGAGCGCGACCGTGCCGGAATAGGAGGATGAGCCGACATACGCGCCGCCGCCGTGCATGGAAGAATTGCCGGTGAAGATGTTGCCGGATACGGCGACAACACTGCCGCTCCCAATGTAGAGGCCACCACCATCATTACCATCATTACCGACACAATTCGTGGACACCATGCAATTCTGCACACTCACGTTGCTTGCTACGCCGGAGATGAAAATGCCCGTTCCAGTATAGTCTGAATAGCTGGCGTTGTAGGGCCTTCCAGCGACCGTGCAGCGGAGCACGGTGGCGTTAAGGCTGGAGGCGAGTTCGATTCCCATGCCGCTGGTGTTAGATGGTGACAGGAACCGGCAATCCGCTACCAACACGTTGGCAGCGACGCCCGTGGCAACACGCAGGCTCGCGTTGGATATGGAGCCGCAGTTGCGCAGGAAGGTCAGGCCTCGCACCGTGATCGCAGCATTGGTTGAGCAGGAGAGGCTCATTGTCCGCCCCGCGCCCGCGCCATCAATGGTGATCTGGTCGTTTGCCACGCCCGCCTCGGCTTGGAGCGTGAGGTTCTTCGCTTCCGCGCTGTTGAAGTTGAAATTGCCCATGTAGTAGCCGGCAGCCAGGTAGATATTGTCATCCGCGCCGTTGGAGGAGGCGACGGTGAGGGCGTTCTGCAAGTCCTGCGCCGTGGCCACGTGGAAGTCCACCGCGCGCGCCGCGCCCGCGGCCAGCAGCAGGATGACGGCCGCCAGAGTGATCAGAATGGAGGGATGTGATTGTGTTTTCATAGTCTGTCTTTCGTGTCGAATTTCAAAGACCACAGGGATTCTTCAATGTCACCTGGGAAAACCGCAATATGCAGACTGAAGAAAGCAAAGCAAATAAGCTCTCCACATTTTGCCAAAAATTATCCCTCTTTTGCCCTCGCCTGCTTTTGCCGGACAGGCGAGGTTATGGCAACTTCCCGGCAGCCGGCCGCGCGTTGCCGGTTTGCCACGGTGGGGGCGCCGCGGCGCGGCTTCCGGTCGGCGCAGCGCGCCGACCCTACCATAAACTGGGATCTGCCCCCGGCAGGCGGGCGCGCATTGGCGGTTTGACACGATGGCAGTAACGGTTACGTTTTCTCCCGCATGTCCAGAACCGCGCCAGCCTGCATCCGCCTCCGCGGCGTGCGGCAGAATAATTTGAAAAACATCAACCTGGATGTGCCGCTGCGCAAATTGGTGGTCATCTCCGGCCTGAGCGGTTCGGGCAAAAGTTCCCTCGCCTTTGAAACTCTTTTTGCCGAAGGACAGCGGCGCTATATCGAAACTTTTTCGCCCTACGCCCGGCAGTTTTTGGACCGGATGGACAAGCCGCAAGCCCGCCGCATTGAAGGCATTCCGCCGGCCATCGCCATCGAGCAGCGCAACAGCGTCAAATCCACCCGCTCGACGGTCGGGACGATGACGGAGATCACCGATTACACCAAGCTTTTCTGGCCGCACCTGGCGCGTCTGCATTGCCGCCGTTGCGGGAAGGCGGTGGCCAAGGAACCGCCGCAGAAGATCTGGCCGGTCCTGCGCGCGCTGGCGGCGGAGGCGGAGACGCTGGTGACTTTCTCGCTGGAGTTGAGCGAGAAATTTTCGATGGAGGAATCGCTCGCGCTGATCGCCCGGCAAGGGTACCAGCGCCTCTTGCTGGAGGGCGAAGTGGTGCCGCTGGACCAGGCGCCCGCCCGCCTGAAATCCCCACCGCCCTCGCGCCTGACGGTGATTCAGGACCGGGTGAAATTGAAGGAGTCAAATCGCGCGCGCTTCGTGGAAGCCTGCGAGCAGGCCTATCATTTTGGCAAAGGCAAACTGGCGGTCCACCTGCTCGCGCCGGAGGCTGGGGGAGGAATCGTTCGGACCAGACTTTTTTCCAGCGGCCTGCACTGCGCGGAGTGTGACCTGGATTATCGCGAGCCTTCGCCCGCTTTGTTCAGCTTCAACCATCCGGTGGGGGCGTGCCCGGTTTGCCGCGGTTTTGGCCGTGTCATCGCCATTGATTTCAACGCCGCCATTCCAGACCGGGCCAAGACTTTGGCCGGCGGGGCGGTCAAACCCTGGCAAACCAAATCCGGCGCGGATTGCCAGAGGGACCTGGAGAAATTCGCCAAACTTCGGCAAGTGCCGCTGGAGGTGGCTTTCCGGGATTTGCCCAAAAAATTCCAGGACTGGGTGATCGAGGGCGACCCGGGCTATGGGCGGGACGAAGCTCACGAATGGCCGCGCGCCTGGTACGGCGTCAAAGGCTATTTTCGCTGGCTGGAATCCAAGGCCTACAAAATGCACGTGCGCGTCCTGCTGGCGCGCTATCGCTCCTACGAAACGTGCCCCAGTTGCCAGGGCGCGCGCTTCCAGCCCGAAGCGCTGCTTTACCGGATCGTTCCGGCGGAGGGCGGCAACGGCTCGACGCTGGCGGATTTTTACCGCCTGCCGGTCGGGCAGGCGCTGGGTTTTGTTGACGCACTGATGGCCGGGCGGCCCCGGAGCAAGGTTTCCGATCCGCTCTGGCTGGCCTTGAACGAAGTCCGTTCGCGCCTGGGATTTTTGCTGGACTCGGGGCTGGGGTACTTGAGCCTGGATCGCATGACCCGCACGCTTTCCGGCGGGGAGACCGAACGGGTCAATCTGACCACCTGCCTGGGTTCGCGCCTGGTCAACACTCTGTTTGTGCTGGACGAGCCGAGCGTGGGACTGCATCCGCGCGACACGGCCCGCCTGATCCGCATCGTGCGCCAGTTGCGGGACGCGGGCAACACCGTGGTGCTGGTGGAACACGAGGCCGCCGTCCTGCGCGCGGCCGATCACATCATTGACCTCGGCCCCGGCCACGGCGAATCGGGCGGGGAGGTGGTTTTTCAAGGAACTTTCCAGGAAATCCTGCGCGCGCCGCAGTCGTTGACCGGCCAATACCTGGCGGGAAAAAAGCGGATCGAACTTCCCCGGCGTCGGCCGGTCATTCTGTCGAATCAAAAAAACGCCGCGGCAACGCCCCGCCTGGTTCTGCGGCGGGCGCGTCTGCATAATTTGCGGGACCTGACGGTGGAAATTCCGCTGGGCTGTTTTGTTTGCGTGACCGGCGTCAGCGGCTCCGGCAAAAGCACGCTGGTGCGCGAGGTGCTCCTGCCCGCCTTGCGGGAGCGGCTGGACGGCGGCCTGCCCGCGCAGCCCGACGAAGGGGAGGAAACCGCCGAGACGCCGGAGGCGAAGGTTCCGCCGGCCTCCGGGCCTGTGCTGGAAGGGTGGGAGCGGCTCGGCCGGGTCGTCGCGGTGGACCAGTCTTTGTTGGGCCGCACGCCCCGCTCCAATCCGGCGGTCTGTATCGGGGCCTTCGACGAAATCCGCGAATTGTTCGCGCGGACGGCGGCGGCCGGGCAGCGCGGGCTGGGCGCCAGCGCCTTCAGTTTCAATTCGGCGCAGGGCCAGTGCGAACGGTGCCGCGGGGCCGGTTTTGAGAAGATCGAAATGCAATTTTTGAGCGACGTTTTCATTCGCTGCCCGGAATGCAACGGCCGGCGCTACCGCCCGCACATTCTGGAGGTGACGGCGGAGTCGGCCGGGCACGGCGCCTGGAACATTGCCGATTTGCTGGAAGCCACCGTGGACGAGGGCATCGAGTTTTTGAGCGGCTTTGGAGAATCGCGTGCCGCGCGGCGGGCGGTGACGAGCCTGAAACTTTTGCAGGAAGTGGGCCTGGGTTACGTGCGGCTCGGCCAGCCGATCAACACGCTGTCCGGCGGGGAAAGCCAGCGGCTGAAGCTGGTCAGCCATTTGGCCCAATGCGGCGGATCGGCCAATGGCGGAGATGGAGCGGAGACGACGGCGGGCGGCGTGATGAAGCCGACGCTGTTTCTGTTCGACGAGCCGACCACCGGCTTGCATTTTGACGATGTGCGGGTGCTGCTCAAGGTTTTCCAGCGATTGGTCGGGGCGGGGCATTCGGTTTTGGTGATCGAGCATAATTTGGACGTGATAAAATCGGCTGATTGGGTGATTGATCTGGGGCCGGAAGGGGGCGAGGAAGGCGGAAGAATCGTGGCGGAAGGGACACCGGAACAAGTGGCCGCGTCGCCGCAAAGCCATACGGGAAATGCTTTATTGGGAGTTTTGCGGTCAAAACGGGTGGGATGTAGTGCGAAATAGCTCAAAATAGCTCGAAATAGGCCGAAATAAGTCGTTGAAGGAGGGGGGTGTGAACGATAACGTTAACGCTCATAATTATTTGTAAATTGTTCAAAATTAACAACTAGCATCAAAAACTAACGTTATTCCTGGTCCGAATCGTCAAATTATTACACTTCATCCTTTGACAGAATGGTTACAGTATGTATTCTAATGCCACGACGGCGGTTTACTGGTGTAGGTTTGTTGCTCGATGGAGCACGCCGAATACAAGGAACCGCGCTTTTTTTACAGGATTTCCAAACGGCAATTTTTGCCGTCATTAATGAACCCAAATCCTGAAAAGGTGTCAGAACATTATGTTGAGAAAGAGAATCAGTTTGGTGAAAGGCCAGAGCATTGCCAAGTCCCTCGGCAGCTCTGGAAAAAAGGGTGCGGTGGCGAAGAAGGCGCGCTTTTCCTTTGATGCCGCAACGAATGGCAAGGCCAAAGCCCCAACTGGCACCAACGGCAACCATCCCGCGACAACTCCCGCAGAGCAGCACGCTGGTTTGCCGGCCTCCGTTACGATTGAGTCTCCGATCATCGCCGAGAAGATCAAGGACCTGCTTCGTCTGGCCACCGACCAGGGGTATCTGACTTACGACGACATCAATGACGCTTTGCCCGACGAGGTGGTCACGCCGGAAGTGCTGGACGCCATTTATTCCAAGCTGCGCAGCTTTGAGGTGGAAATCGTGGAGGCGCCCGATCTGGAGCGCGCCAAACCGGCCGAACCGGCCGAGGAGGAGGAGGAGAGCCGGCTGGATATTCTGGACGACCCGGTGCAGATGTATCTGCGGCAGATGGGCAAGGTGCCGCTGCTGACGCGCGAGCAGGAGGTGGAGATTTGCAAGCGAATCGAGGAGGGGGAAACGGAAGCCCGCCGCATTCTTTTCACCTTCGGCTTCACCGGCAAGGAACACGTGGCGCTGGCGGAGAAACTGTTGTCCGATCCGCCGCGGGAGCGGTTCGACCGTGTTATTGTTGACAAGAAGGTGGAGAGCCGCGCGATTCATTTGTCGGTCTTGCGCCGGCTGGTCAAGCGCGCGCGGGTGATGGACGCGCAATTGGACAAGGCTTTTGACCAGACGCTGGCGGTGAATGGCAAGCCGGCGTCGCCCAAAGCGCTGTCAAACTATAATCGCCTGAACAAGGCGCTCCAGCTCAGCTTCGCCAAGTTTTTTTACAAGCCCAAGGTGGCCGAGGAGATCATGCTGGTGTCGGACAACGCCTCGGACCAGATTCAAACCACGTTGCGGGCGATCCAGGAGTTGCAGCAGCGCCGGAAGTCGGCGTCCGCCACGAACCAGCTTGCCGCCGAGCGGACCAAGCTGGCCGCGCTGGAAAAATTTGTGCGCACGCCGCATCAGCAGTTTTTGGCGGCGCACGCGGAGATGAAAAAGGCGGCCGGCCGGGCCGACCAGGCGAAATGCGAGATGGCGGCAGCCAACCTGCGGCTGGTCATTTCCATCGCCAAGAAACACACCAATCGCGGCCTGTCGTTTTTGGACCTGATCCAGGAAGGCAACATGGGTCTGATGAAGGGGGTGGAGAAATTCGAGTATCAGCGCGGCTACAAGTTTTCCACTTACGCCATCTGGTGGATCCGGCAGGCGATCACGCGCGCGGTGGCCGACCAGGCGCGCACGGTGCGCATCCCGGTCCACATGATCGAGGTGATCAACCGGCTGATGCGGGTGCAAAAGCGGCTGATGCAGGAGTTGGGCCGCGAAGCCGAGCCGGAGGAAATTGCCGACGAACTCAATCTGCCGGTGGAGCGCGTGCGCGCCATTTTGAAGATGGCGCAGCAGTCGGTTTCGTTGCAGGCCCCGGTCGGGGACGGCGATGACGCCAGCGTGGGGGATTTCATCGAAGACAAGAAGGCGGCCAACCCGTCGGACGTCACGAGCTACAGCCTGCTCAAGGATACGTTGAGCGACGTGCTGGCCACGCTGACGGAGCGGGAGCGGAGGATCGTGGAGATGCGGTTCGGATTGGTGGACGGCTACGAGCGGACGCTGGAGGAGATTGGGCGGCAATACAACGTGACCCGCGAACGCATCCGGCAGATCGAGGCCAAGGCGCTGCGCAAGATGCGTCATCCCACCCGGCTGCGCCACCTGCAAGGTTTCCTGGAGAGCGAGCAGACCATTTTTCAATAACGGCGGGATGGCGGGAGGGACGGCGGGCAACCAGCCGCCCGTACGCTGTAACGGCAGGCTAGGACTGTCGCGAATTTCGGCGCTCACAGGGCGCCGCTACATTTCGCTTCGTCGTCTTGGTGGTAATAATCTCAGACGCCTTCCACAATTTTGATTTCATTTTCGGTGAGGCCGTAGAGTTCATAGACGAAAGCGTCAATCTCAGAATCGAGTTTCTTGATTTCCGATTCCAGCGCGGCGAGGTCGGCCGTGCCCGCCTCCTGGGCCACGGCTTTCATCAAATCGTGGACGGCCCGGATGTTGTCGCTGGCGGCGGGGTTGAAATAAACCAGCGGTTCGAGGGTGTTGACCAGCAACGAATAAATCTGCTCCGCCTTTTTGCCCTTCGTCCATCTGCGTTGGCGCGAATGTTCGGCGAGGAAATGCCGCCAGCAAGCGTAGATGAAATTCCGCAGAACGTCATCCCTGAAGGACATCTTTAGCACCGGCAGGGAGCAAGGCGGACTGTCGGGGGTCTGGGCGACGGAGGCGATGAGGGTGAGATGCTTGGCCTCCGGTTCCAATTTGATTTCGTGAACGAAGCCCGTGCGCTGCACGTCGTCAATCAGGATCTCCGCCGTCACCGCCGCCGCGAAATCTTTTTGCAGATAGTGCGCAAGGTTACAGGGCGTGCGTTGCGAGTGAGCAAGGGCTTTGACCAAGGCCGGTACAATTTCCTTTTTCTTCGCCTGCAAAAGCTTGTTCACCATTTGCACTAAGAAATCAAGTTCACGGCGGTCTTTTGCGACTGAAACATCTATAGCTCGAATTGGTAGGGCAGCCACATTAGTTCTTTTCACCTCAGCCAAAGCTTCACCTGCTTCTGGGTTCAGACTTTGGTAATACCAATTCAAAACCTTTGAATTCAAAATGCCGAGAATATATCTCACATCCATCTTTTTGGCCTTTGGGACGAGAACATGCAGATTGTTAAGGCAAAGATATTGATGTTCATCAAGCGCGGCAACGAGGCTGTCTCCAGTTTGCCTCACCAAAATTTTCACCGGCGCCTCAAAGTTGGCAGCAGGCCTTGGTTCTGCGAGCCAAGGCCCATATTTGATAAAACGATCTTCCAGCGGCGCGATTGCATAGCGGTCGATATCGCTTCCGCGAAGATAAAGACGATAAGATTTGTCCAGCTTCTTCAAGCTGTCGAAGGATCGCTCATCAACAATTTTTTGAGTTTGAGGCGGGGTTCCCTTTCCGACTTGATATGGCTTGATGCCGACATTAATTTCCAGAAGCGAATCAGCTGTAATGCCTTTGGAAGCAATTTTTGCTTTCAATTTTCCGTCGGCCTTCGTTAAAAAAATGTTGATTATGCCGCCATCGAGCCCACGCCAAACGTCCTGTTCATGTTGGATTTGAGTTATGCCTTCTCCCAGTTGAAATTTCTCGAACCCTGCTTGCGTCTCTGCAATTGTGACAAGAGCGACACCTTGCTCCGGCTCGGCTTTCTTAAGCAGCAAGATTTCTGTGTCAACTGTCACGCCCGTAAAGACGGGAAATAAAAAATGAACGATTTCCTGAACTTTTGCGTTTTGTGTAACGAAACGCCTCGTGTTTTGTTGGAGGATGTTTGTCAGCCACGGGTTGGGTATGATCATGCCGAAATGACCAGCATCACGGAGAAGTGTTTTGATGCTGCGTTCAAGAAACAAGAGGTAGCTATCGAGTTGGTAGCTCTGACATGCATAATGTTGATTTAGAAAAGACTTCGCGACTTCATCTAAATAAGCCCCATAGGGCGGATTGCTGATGACTACGTCGAAACCGCCGCATTTCATGATTTCAGGAAATTCCTTTGCCCAATCGAAAGCGGCGTCGCCTGCCACGTTTATATCGTCAATGAGCGAGTTGCCGCGTTTGAAATTGTTCGTGAGGTTGGGCAGCAGATTGAGCGGCTTGTCGCCGCGTCGTTTGCGCCGGATGCGATCGAGGAACGGGTCGCGGTTCACGGCCATGTAGCGCAGCCAGAGGCTGAGCTTGGCCACTTCCACGGCCTGCCGGTCAAGGTCCACGCCAAAGATGTTTTCGGTGAGCACATGGAGCGGCGCATCAAAGACTTCCTCGGCCAGCGCGAAGTCGGCGTCAAAGAGCGCGCCGTGGCCGTTGCGTTCCTTTTTGATACGGCGGCATTCCTGATTGTAATCCTCGTAAGCTCGGACTAAAGCATCGAAGGCGCGGAGCAGGAATGAACCCGAACCCATGGCGGGGTCGAGGACCTTGACGTTCTGGAGTTCCCGGATTTTAGCCAGCGCGGCCTTGAAATTTTTGTAGCCGAGCAGCGTTTTGGCTTCGGCGAGGATGGGTTTGATTTTTTCGCCGAGCGTGTGCTGGACGATATAGTCCACGATGTATTGCGGCGTGTAATAGATGCCCTCTTTTTTACGCAGTTCGTCTGTGTCCTCAATGACGAGGCGCCCGCCTTCCTGGAAAAGTTTGTGGGCGAGGAAGCGTTCATAGACCGCGCCCATCACGTCCTGGGACATGAGGCTGAAGTCGTAACTGTAGAGGTGTCGGAAGGCGAGCAGTTCGCCCTGGCCGGATTCAAAGCCGCAAGTGGCGGCGAGATCGGGCGCGAGCGGTTCGTGGCCGACCACGGCAGCGAGCGCGGCGTTGTCAATGTCGAGTTCGTCGCAAAGGAGCGGCTGCTCGAACAACTCGGTGTTGAAATCATTTTTGATTTCGATGAAGAGCGACCGGCGGACGATTTCGGCGAAGGTCGCGTCGGCGCGGGCGTAGAGCACTTCGTAAGTGCTGTAGGTGCGGGCCAGTTTGTTGTATTCGACCAGCCGGCGAGTTTCCAACATGCGGCAAAAGATGAAACGGTCGAGGAGTTGCTGGCTGGCCAGGGTGATGTCTTGGAGCGAGCGTTTCGGATTTCGCAACGCAAAGCCATTGGCGATTAGCAGCCGCCAGCGTTTCAGGTCGGCGAGAAATTGCTGATCGAGACAGGCTTTGAGTTGCTGGTCGTAAAGCTCGTCCAGGCGGCTGGCGTCGAGGTTTTCGAGCGCGAGCATTTCCCATAGTTCTTCCCGGCGCGCCCAAAGCTCTTCCAACTTGAAGGAAAAGGTGGGTTTGATTTCGTTGACGCGGATGAAGTGAAACTGGGCGAAGTTGGCGAGCAAAATCCACTTGACTGGATTTTCCATCTTGGTGATTTCCGGGCTGAGACGGTAATTCTGGATATAGCGGAGCACCTGCTCGCGGTGCTTGTCGAAGAGGCTGGCCTTCGGACAATCATGCACGCTCTTGGCTTCGACGAAAAGGAGCGGGCGGTCCGATTTGAGCAAGTAGTCCACCGAGTCGCCGAGAATCTTGAATTCGCGAATGGTGTCTGATTTCGCGGCGAATCCAAGGGCTTGAAAGAGCGGTTCCAGAAGCAATTGCTTGGTGGCTTCCTCCGGCTCCTGATCGGCGGAAAAGCCGGTGACGAGTAGCCGTTTTGCCTCTGTGATGAGCCTTTCCAATTTGAGAAAGAATTCCTCTTTCATTGCGTTGGAGAATGTAAGGTTGTGAATGCGCACTGCGCAAGGTCAATCCCTGATCCTCGCCTAATTCTCCAATTCATCGAGGATGCGGTCGGCGAGGGCGCCAACCGCGACACGCGAGGGGGAGACGGAACAACAGTAGGCTGGCCCGCAGCGATGCGGGCTGCGTGTGGTCCCCAAGCAATTGGTTTCGACAGGTTAGCAGCCGGTTAAAGAAACGCCCGGCGGGGTCACCGGGCCTACAGAATCCGCACGTTTTGCGCGTTCAAAGAGGATCAAACTTTAGTTTGGGGCGGTTTGCGTTCGGGGCAGTGGGTTTAGCAGTGGAGAATGACAAAGGGGAACAAGGGCGGAAGAGGCGAAGAAGGGGCGGAAGTATTGTTTGACGAATTTGCGGGAATGGCCGGGGAGCATTGGGCAAATCATTCCGCCCGCTGGACGCGGGCGGGGACATCGCAGCGCGATGTCCCTACCACTGGGCTGCGTGGTCCCCGAAAGGCGCGGATTTGGTCGCAGCGGCTTGGCCAGCCAGGACGAAATACTATGGCTTCTTGACGTCCGGACGTGCTGCGGCTCATAGTGCCGCGCTCCGCTTTGGCAGGCAGGAGGGGCAACGGTTGTCTTTTCTGCGGAGCAAAGGAACTGAATGTGCCCAATCCTTGTCTCAAGCGTCCTTTGCGGTAGGGTGAGACTCTGTCGAACCCTGACTAAATCGCCGCCGGCACGCGCCACGGAAACGAGTCACGGCTCGACAGGAGTCTCGCCCTACCGATCTTGCGAGGGAATGAACGCTCGGCGCATAGCGCCGACGCTACAACGATTCAAACTATGGTTTGGGGCGATTTGCGTGCGAGGCAGTGGGTTCGGGAGTGGAGAAGGACAAAGGAGAAAAGGGCCGGAAGAGGCGAAAAAGGGGCGGAAGTATTCTTTGACGAATTTGCGGGAATGGCCGGGGAACATTTGGTAAATCATTCCGCCCGCGGGACGCGGGCGGGGACATCGCAGCGCGATGTCCCTACCACGGGGCTGTGTGGTCCCCGAAAGGCGCGGAACAGAATGTCACGGCTCGAAGTTGGAACAACATAGGGAAGCGCACCAGGGGTGCGAGGGGTCTTCTTCCTTCGCCAAGGCTTCGGCGGACAGGCGCCCTACCGATCTTGCGAGGGAATGAACGCTCGGCGCAGAGCGCCGACGCTACAACGGGCAAAGGGGTCCAACTATAGTTTCGGCAAATTTGCGTGCGAGGCAGTGGGTTCAGCAGTGGAGAAAGACAAAGGAGAAAAAGGCAGGAAGAGCCTAAAAGCGGGCAAAGGGATTGTTTGACGAATTTGCGGGAATGGCCGGGGAGCATTCGGGAAATCATTCCGCCCGCTGGAGGCGGGCGGGGACATCGCAGCGCGATGTCCCTACCACTGGGCTGCGTGCTCCGCGAAAGGCGCGGATTTGGCCGCAGCGGCTTGGCGGGGCAGGAGAGGCAGGGCTTGGGTGGGCGCTTCTTGATACTGCAACCCTTGGATGGAACTCGAATGTCACGGCTCGACTGAGTCTCGCCCTACCATTTTGCGTGGGAATTGGGAAATCGCATGGTGGCGGTGTCGAGATGGGCCCAATTTCTGTCTTCACGGTTTGCGGAAAAGGACGATGCGGTTGGTGTTGGTGCCTTTGGAATTGTTGTCAACGCCCCAGCAGTTGGCGGTTTTGGTGAATTTTTGGTCGTTGATCAAGATCAGGTCCGGGCGCAATCCCGCTTCCAGCCCGCAACACACCACGGTTTCTTCCAATTTGATTTGGCCGGAGCGGACTTCGCCGACTTCGAAGGCGACATGGCCGCCCGGACGCAATACCCGATGCAGTTCCCGGAACACGGCCGTCATTTCCCGCTGCCACTCGTCCAACTTCTTTGGCACGGTCAGTTTGACGCCTTTGGGGTCAATGCCGAGAAACCAGCAGCGCAGCCAATTGTCGCCCGCATAATCAACCACGTCCAAAAAGGGCGGGGAAGTCACCACCAGCGAAATGGCGCCAGCCGGAATCGCGGCGGTGGCATGGGCGGGTTGGGTGAGGAGCAGACTTTTTGCCGCCACGCCGCGCAAGCGCGAGCGCGTGGCGGCGTCGCAATCTCCCAGGAGAAAGCGGCTTTTCTTCAAAATCAAATCCGGCACGCTTCGGCGCGGCGGCGTTTGGTTGCGGTCGGCGTTGATTTTTCGCTGCGACTTGACCGAAACGGCCTGGTTGGGCGGCAAGGTATAGACGGAAAAAAAGCCCACGGAATGTCCGGTCAGCCGGTTGAGGGCGACGAGCGCGATCCATTCATCCACCGGGTCCAAGGTTCCCCGGCCGAGGAGATATTTTTTGAGAGCCGCGATTTCGCGGAGGGTTTCGGGATGGTAAAAGACCAGGAGATCTTGCGGGAACTCATCGTGGTTTTTGAAATTTATTTGCGCAATCCTAGCCCGGATTTCCTCCAGCGCGGGGGGACGCAAGCGGGGCCGCACCAAGACGAGGCTGAGCGGATTGACGTCGCAGCCGAAGGGGACGCGTCCGAGCAGGGCGGCCTCCACGAGCGTGGTGCCCCGCCCCATGAAGGGGTCATGCACAATTTCGCCCGGCTCGGTCAGGCGTTGGATGAAGAAGCGCGGCAGTTGCGGCTTGAAGCAGGCGCGATAGGAAATTTCGTGGAGGCGGCTGGCGGCGCGTTGTTTGGCGGTCCAAAATTCGTTGATATAGGTCGGAACGGCCAGCGGTTTGCCGGCAGCGGTGGTGACGGTCGTTTCGGCCAGTTGTGTTTTTTTGCCAAACTCCTGGAAGGCCAGGAGTTGGTGAGCGAACGGGGCCTTGAGTTTGGCGGCGGCCTGGCGGCGCGCCGCAACGTCAAATTCAAATTCCAGATTATCTTGCAACGACATCAGGGAGGCATTCTAAAGCACCAGAATCATTGCGCGAGAAAACTTTGGGGCGCATCTTGCCACTGCCACCATGGATGGAAGGAGGATATCACGGCTCGACAGAGTCTCGCCCTACCATGTTGCGAGGGAATTGGCAAACCGCATGGTGGTGGTGTCGAGATGCGCCCAAATCTTTGTGGCCGCCAATTCTCTGCTTGAAGAAACGGTTGCCGCTGGCAGACTGTCTCCAATAAGAGTTATGAGCACCATTATTGAAGCGGTCGCCAAGTTGGAAAACCTGTCGCCGGATCGCGCCAACAAGGTTGTTTCATTGATTGATGATTTGGCTGAATTGGAAGCTCTGGAAACCGAGGCCGACCTGAAAGCAGCGCGCGCCACTCTCGCCAGCCCCGGCCAGTGCATCACGATTGACGAACTGGAAAAACGGCTCGGTCTGTGATCTACACGGTTCGCATTGCCGCTCCGCCGACAAAGTTTCTTGAGAAACTGCGCGACTCATCTCTGCTTCGCCGTCTGACTCAGAGTATGCGGAATCTCGGCGAAAATCCCCGCCCACCCGGCTGCGTGAAATTGGCTGGCCCTGATGCTCTCTATCGAATCCGCATCGGTGATTACCGCATCGTTTACCAGATTCGTGATGCGGAGCTGCTGGTCGTCGTCGTTGCCATCGGGCATCGGCGTGAGATTTACCGCTGATCGGACAGTTGCGCCTGCCTCAACGCTTTTCCATCGGGCCGCGGGTGACGCCCAGTTGGTTGTGCAATTTGAGTTCGCGCCAAAGCTGCGCGCCGCTCATTTCACCGCGGAGAAGGCTGCGATATTTGGCGATGGTCCGCGTCACCTCTTCCGCGCTCTCGTTGACAAACTCAATCCGAAAACGCCGCGCGCCCAGCGCCAGGAGCCGGGCGACGTAATCGGCCCCCGTCTGCGCGCGGCCGTTGAAAACGGTGTTGCGGCAGCCGGCGTCGGCCTTGAGGGGATGTGCGATGCCCACGCGGTCGCGCAACTGGACGGCGTGATTGTCGCAGGGACGTCCGCAGTTGGTGAAGTCGGTTCCGCTGGTGAGAAAGGCGCAAAAAACGCAATGGTCCATGTGGAACATGGGCATGTGCTGGTGAATGGTGATCTCGAACCATTCGGGGGGCGCGGATTGCAGGAGGGCCTCCAACTGCACGATGTTCAGATCGTAAGAGGCGGTCAGGCGCTCCAGCCCGAAATGATTTTTGAAGTAGTCCGCCGCCAGGCCATTGGCGACGTTCAAGGAGAAATCGCCCACCCGGCGGCAATCGGCGAAGAACTTCAGATCATCGTAATTGCGAATCAGATAGCCGTCGGCCTCGCAGGAGCGGACCTGCTTCAAAATCCACTCTTCGCCGGTCTTAAAAATCCGCGAAGTGGCCGCGAAGATTTCGGAATTCGGATTGCGGATTGCGGATTGGCGGAAAAATTTCACGGCTTCGCGATATTTTTTTGGGTCCTCAAACTCGCAATAGATGGTTTGCAAACCGCAACTGAGCGCGGCTTCAAGCTGCGCCATGTTTCGCGCCAAGACGGTCAATTCGGGCTGGGCGGGCGCGACCGCCGCGCCGGCCGGCTTCAATCTCCAATCCCCGATGGGCATTCCGGAATCGGTCCATCGCGCCGGCTGAGCGCGCAATTTCTCAAGCTGGCAGACAAGATCGCGCCGCAGGCGGTTCAACTCGCTGGCCGGAAGGATGACGTGGCCTTCGAGCAAGTTGCGCAAGGCGCCCAGTTGGAAGACCGTTCCGCCAAGGCGGCCGAGTTGTTCGCTCAGCTTTTCCGTGGTCAGCGGCTGGGTCCGGGCGACGGCCAGCGGCAGGGTTGATTGCACTTGGGCGACGTGCCCCAGTTCGTCGCGGCCGATCAGGGTCATGGGACCCGCTGCGCGCCCATGAACCTCCAGCGAGAGGGGACGCCGGAAATGCGGGGCCTGGCCGGCAAAACTTTGGCGGAGGCGGCGGTCGAGTTGCGGATCGCTCGTTTTCCAAAGTCTGTCGCCAATATGAATGCGGTTAAAATCAACGTCGCCCCGGCCAAAACCCAGGACGCAAAGCGACTGGCTCGAACCCCGCGCGGCCTCGACCCGATAAACGCGCCCGCCCTCCTCGTTCTCGTCGGGCCGGCCGGCGTCAAATACAATTCCGTCGCCGGCCTGGAGCGGAGCTTCCAGGTTGGCGAAGACTTTCTCCGTCTCGACGCGCTGAACGGTACCGAGAAAGACGCCGCGTTTTTTGCCAAAACGGGCGTGGACCAGCCGCTGATTGTTGACACCGCCAAACCAGCCGGTGTGCAGCCCGCGGGAAAAAGCCATTTCCAGATCGTAGCGGGATTCCCCGGCCAGGGGCGAGACGGCGCCGGGTTCGGCCAGGATTTTGTCGAGCGCGCGCCGGTAAACGCGGGTGACGTTGGCGACGTATTCGGGGGATTTGAGCCGGCCCTCAATCTTGAGGGAGGCGACGCCGGCGCGGACCAAATCCGGGAGGACTTCCAGGCCGGCCAGATCGCGCGGGCTTAACAAATAGCGGCGGTCGCCCAGCGGCACGGGCGCGCCGTCGCAAATCAAATCGTAGGGCATGCGGCAGGCCTGGGCGCACTCGCCGCGATTGGCGGAGCGGCCGCCGAGCGCCTCGCTTGTCAAACATTGGCCGGAGTAGGCCACGCAGAGGGCGCCATGCACAAACACCTCCAGCGGCAGCGCGGCCGCCGGGCCGGCGTGGATCTTCTCGATTTCCTGGATCGAACATTCGCGCGCCAAGACGACCAGATTGCAGCCCAGTTCGCGGGCAAATTGCACGCCCGCCGCGCTGGTGACGGTCATCTGGGTGGAGGCGTGAATGGGAAAATCGGGCGAAAGCATCCGGATCAACCGGCATATTCCCACGTCCTGCACGATGGCCGCATCCACGCCCGCGGCGATGAGGGCGCGCAAGAACTGCTCCGCCTCGGCCATTTCATTGGCGAAGACCAGGGTGTTGAAAGTGACATAGCCTTTGACGCCGCGGCGGCGCAGGAAGTCCATCAGCTCGGGCAGTTGTGCCTCGGTGAAATTCTGGGCGCGCATGCGGGCGTTGAAGCGATCCAGGCCGAAATAGACGGCATCGGCGCCATTTTCGACCGCCGCCTTGACGCACTCCCAATCCCCCGCCGGGGCGAGCAACTCGGGCAAGCGGAGCGCGGGGGCGGATTGCGGCTCGCGGATTGGCGGCGCAACCGTGCCGGGATTGTCCATCGTGCTGGTGGTGCTGATCGGCATCGAAAGGCGATCTTACCCTGTTTGTGGCCTAATTTCCAATCTTTGCGGCCGGCGGGGGGCGTCATTGCGACGGAGCAGTTTCCAAAACTTGGCTGGGATTTGAGCGTTTTGGCCCAGCAAACAAGGATTGAAAGGGTGTGGTGGGGTGCGCGCCATGACTGACGCTGCCGCCTTCACGCGAGAACCGGTTCGGCGGCAGGCCGCAGTTTGCACGGCTTGATGGCGCGGGCGATGCGGACTTCGAGGTCATCGGCGGCGGCTTCGAGGTCGTAATAGGTCTGGAGGTCGAGCCACCAGCCGGGGCGTGTGCCAAAGTAGCGGGAGAGGCGCAAGGCGGTGTCCACCGTGATCGCCCGGTTGCCACGCACAATCTGGCTCACGCGCATGGGGGTGACGCCGATGGCCTGGGCGAGGGCGGATTGACTGAGGCCCAGCGGCTCCATAAAGTCGTGGAACAAAATTTCGCCCGGATGGACCGGCGGAAGTTTCTTGGTTTTCATAGTCTAATGATAGTCCACAATTTCTGCGTCATAGGCGTTGCCATCGAACCAGCGGAAGCAAATCCGCCACTGGTCATTCACACGGATGCTTTGCTGCCCTTTCCGGCCGCCCTTCAAGGCTTCCAACCGATTGCCCGGCGGCAGCCGCAAGTCGAGCAACTCGCGCGAGCGGTGCAACTGCGTGAGTTTGCGCAAGGCGACGCGCTCGATCTGCGGCGGCAGGCCGTGGTCGCTCTGGCGGCGCCACAGGCGCTCCGTCTTCCGGCAGGCGAAGCTGACAATCACCGTTTCAATTTATCGTTGCGCGATAAAATGTCAAGAGCCTCCATTCTTTGGCCGCGACTCAATTTGAAATGTTTTAGTGTCGGCGCTGCGCGCCGATTTCGAGCCACAGGCTCGACTCTACACCAAATTAAGGCACTACCTGGAAAATCTGTCAAAGGCGCGTCGTTTGTGACAGGGTGGGGGGAATGAGTTTGAGACACGTGGCGGTGGTGGGAGGCGGGGCGGCGGGGGTTTTTGCGGCAATCACTTGCGCGGAAGCCTCGCCGGGAGCGGAGGTCACGGTGCTGGAACGCGGGGCGCAGTTCCTGGGCAAAGTCCGCATTTCCGGCGGGGGCCGGTGCAATGTGACGCATGCCTGCTTCGACGCGCGCGAGCTGACGGCGCACTATCCGCGCGGGGAACGGGCGCTGCTGGGGCCTTACCAAGTGTTCCAAGCCAGGGACACCGTCGCCTGGTTCGAAGGGCGCGGAGTGAAACTCAAAACGGAACGGGACGGACGGATGTTCCCAACGAGCGATTCGTCGCAAACGATTATTGACTGCCTCCTGCGCGCGGCCACGGCCGCCGGGGTGAGGCTGCGGGCCAGTTGCGGCGTGGCGCGGGCGGCCCGACGAACCGGGGGCGGTTTTGAACTGACGCTGGCCAACGGGGAAAGGCCCGCCTGCGACCGGCTGCTGTTGGCGACGGGCGGATGCCGCGCGGCGACGGCGGGGGAGCTGGCGGTGTCGCTGGGGCACACGCTGGAGGCGCCGGCGCCGTCGCTGTTCACTTTTCATGTTGACAGCGCCTGGGTGAGGGAATTGGCCGGGGTTGCCGTCGAATCGGTTTTGGCCTGGGCGCCGGGAACGGGGTTGCGGGAACGGGGCGCATTGCTGCTGACCCACTGGGGGCTGAGCGGGCCGGTGGTGCTGCGGTTGTCGGCCTGGGGCGCGCGGAAGTTGCAGGCGTTGAACTACCAATTTCCGCTGCTCATTCACTGGCTGCCGCATCTGGACGCGGAAAAAATCGAGGCGGAATTAAGCGCACGGCGAGAGAGCCAGCCCGCGCGGCTGATTGTCAACAGCCCGATCGCGCCGCTGCCGGGCCGGCTTTGGGAGAAACTGGTGGCGGCGGCGGGAATTCCGCGCGAGACGCGCTGGGCGGCGTTGTCGGGGTCGGCGCGGCACGGGTTGGCGCAGCAACTCATCCGCACCGAGATCCGGGTGACGGGCAAGAGCCTGAACAAGGAGGAATTCGTGACGTGCGGGGGCGTGCGGTTGAAGGAGGTGAACTTCAAAACGATGGAGAGCCGGATTTGCCCCGGATTGTATTTTGCCGGGGAATTGCTAGATATAGACGGCCTTACCGGCGGATTTAATTTTCAGGCGGCCTGGACGACGGGATGGATCGCGGGGCGGGCGATGGCGGGATAGGAGGGATGGGAAGGATGGGAAGAATAGGACGGATGGGATTGGCTGCGGGGTGGAGCATTCGCGGGTGGTTCTCGTCTAATGTTATCTATGGTTCACACATCTTTATCTTTTTACGCGCGGTGGACGGGCTGGATGGCGGCTCTGTGGTTGAGCCAGGGATTGCAGGCAGCCGTCCCGCCCACCGACAATGACACCAATACACCCGTCGCGCAGGCGCTGCGGAAGGCGGGCAAACTGTTCGAGGAGCAGAATTGGGCGGAGGCGCGCGCGGCTTACGACGCGGCGCGGGGCCTGGAAACCAACTGGAGCGCAACGGCGGCGCGGCTGGCGGTGGAGGGGGCGGTGGCGTGTTCGCTGAAACTGGAGCAATGGGACGACGCGCTTTCGCGCGCGGGGGAGTTCGTGGGGAAGACCAAAGGAACGCTGTCCGAGGCGGCGGGGGAGCGTTTCCTGGCGGGGCTGTATCTGACGGTGCCGCACCACGGCACCAAACGCGGCACGACGTTTCTGCGGGGCCAATGGACCCAGGGGGTGCAGGTGTGGTCCTACCGGAAGGATGCCAGGGAGGCTGTCAAGCATTTTGAGCGCGCGCGCGAACTTTACCTATCTTTTCCCGCCAAGGACGAGGAGCAGAAGAAAGCGGTCAACGCCGGGCGGATTGGGGTGGATTTCGATCTGGCGGCGGCGCTCACGGGCGAGGGCCAATCCAGCCACGGGTACCGCTGGGGCGGCTGGTGGTGGTGGTGGGACAGCGGGGTTGAGGCGGAGGAGGATTCGGAGGCTGTGGAGCAGGCGGATTATGAGGAGCCGCGCTGGGGTTGGGGCGGCCAGGAGCAGACGCCGCCCACCGGCATCCCGCTTGGGCCGGATGGCAGGCCGGAGTTCATTCAGACGCCCAAGCAGTATGGCGCGGCGCTGGGGGACGGGGCGAAGATTCGTTTTCTGCTGGAGGAAGTGCGGCGGCTGGACGCGTCGGAGAACCAGGACGATGCCGCCCGCGCGCTCTTCCGGTGGGCGATGATCGCGCGCACGCTTTACGGCCCTGACTCGACGGGAGGGTACAGCGGCGCGCAGCCGCGCTACGACCGGTTCGGCCAGGCGCTGCCGTCGCAACCGGATCCGGATGAGCCGAAGAAGAAAATCTGGGAACTGGCGGACGACGAGGCGCTGACGCTGGTTGGCGGCAAGCCGCGGGTCGTCACGCTGCCGCCGTCGGAAAGCCCGGTGGCGCTGCTGCGCGAGTTGGAGAAGCAGTATCCGCGGAGCGGGGTGCGCGCCGAGGCGCAATACAGCCGGGCGCTGTACTTCCAGACGCGGCAGCAATTCCCGGAAGCGGCGGCGGAATACCACGCTTTCCTGGAAAATTACCCGCAACACAAGCGCGCCGCCGACGCGCGCGAACAGCTCCGGCGCATCGCCCAGGCGGACATTATACTTGGCCAGGGCGGGGTTTATCTGCCCGGCGACAAACCGAAGCTTTCGTTCAGCTACCGCAACGCCGAGGCGGTGGAATTCAAGGCGCTGAAGTTCGATCTGGTGAAATACGTGCAGGACAGCCTGGAAACCAAACCGACGAACGGCTGGTGGGAGTATCGCAACTTTCAGTATTACTTTTTCCAGGGCGAGCACTGGAAGAGATATGTCGGGGCTGAAAGCGCGCACTGGACCGAAGCGGCGCCGCGCGCGCCGGGGAATCGAGTGGCCGAGGGCAGCACCGCCGCGCCGCTGACTGAGCCGGGGGCGTATCTGGTGGAATGCACCGTTCCGGGAAAAGCGGGGGAGCCGTCACGGCTGCTGGTGCTGGTGACGGACATCGCCTTGGTGCAGAAAAACGCGGCGGGCGACGGGCTGATCTATGTGTGCGACGCCCGGACCGGCCAGCCGCTGCCCGAAAAAGCCGTGCGGCTCTACGAGCACTGGGCGGTCTATAATCAGAAGGAGCAGAGGAACGACCTGTTTTGGGATTCGACGACGGTGACGAGCGATACGAACGGCGTCATCCTTTACAAGCGAACCCATGCCAATCAAGGCTCCCAAGTGGACGCGGTGGTAGCCGGAGAAAAAGAGCGCATGGCGTTCTCGTTTTTCCAAAACTGGAATGAATCCACCGAGAACGGCGATTATTGGGAGAACGGCCCGCGTTATTACGTGATCAGCGACCGCCCGGTTTACCGCCCCGGCGCGACGGCGCAATTCCGGGTCTGGGTCCGCCACATTCAGGACCGCCACTTTGCCGAGCCTGCCGCCAAGGAAGAGGTGCGGGTGGAACTCTTTGACGCCAGGAACAATTTGGTGAAGACCCTTTCGCTCACAACGGACGAATTGGGCGGCGCGAGCGGCGAATACACCCTGGGCCAGGAACCGCCGCTGGGGGTGTGGCATCTCCAGGTCAACGGGCAGTATCCCGACGCGCGGCGCAGCGCGGGCGCGCTCTTCCGGGTGGAGGAATACAAGAAGCCGGAGTTCGAAGTGACGGTGAAGCCGGCGAAGTCGCAGGCGCGCCTGGGCGAGAAGATCAAGGCGCGGATCGAAGCGAACTATTACTTCGGCGCGCCGGTGGCGAACGCCAGCGTGTCTTACAAAATTTTCCGGGAGGATTACCATCACGTCTATGTGGGGGCGGGCGAATACGACTGGCTCTACGGCCGGGGCTACGGCCGCTGCCACTACGCTTATCCCTGGTTCCCGTGGTGGGGACGCTGGGGAGGTTTTATTGACTGGGAGGGATGGCGGCCCTGGCCGTACGCCTACGGCAAAGGAACGTGGTTTCCGTGGGGTTATTACGGCGAGGACCAGAACCCGTGGCGCGGCCGGTACGAAAGCGGCATGCGCAAGGCGTTGCGCGAACTGGTGGCCAGGGGCGAGGGGAGGTTGAAGGCCGACGGCTCGTTCGAGATCGAAATTGACACCGCGCGGGCCAAGGCCGAACAGGGAGACCGCGATCATCGCTACACGGTGGAGGCGGAAGTGCGCGACGCCAGCCGGCGCACGATCGAAGGCCAGGGCAGCGTGCTGGCGACGCGGCAGGAGTTTTACGCCTTTGTGGAAACCGACGGCGGCTGGTATGAGCCGAAGAACGAAGCCACGGTGGAGGTGCGAACCCTCGCGCCGGACAATCAGCCCGTTTCCGCGCCGGGCGAGGTGATCGTCAAACAAATCAGCTACCCGGCGGACAGCGGGGGCGTTCCGGCGGAGACGATTGTCAAGCAATGGGAGGCGGAGACCGACGCGCAGGGCCGGCTCTCCTTCCGCTATCCCATTCCCGGCGAAGGCCAGTATCGCATCACCTTCGTCACGCGCGATTCGGCGAAGGAAGAAGTGCAGGGCAACGCGGTCTTCTGGGTCAACGGACCGAAGTTCGACGGGCGGGTCTATCGCTTCAACGATCTGGAAATCATCGCCGACAAACGCACTTACCAACTGGGCGACACGGCGCATCTGCTCATCAATGTGGCGGAGAACAACTCGCGCATTCTTTTCGCCGACCAGGTGAGCCAAGGCGTGCTGCTGCACTGGCGGTTCATTGACGCGCCCTCGCGAACGACGGTGATTGACCTGGCCATCGAGGCGAAGGACGTGCCGAATTTCTTTGTGGAGGCGACGCTCGTACGCGACGGCCGCGTCCATACCGAGGCGCGGGAGTTGTTCGTGCCGGCGGTGCAAGGGCTGCTCAAGGTCGCGGTCAAGACCGACAAGCCGGTGTATAAACCCGGTGAGACCGGCAAAGTCTCCGTCATGGTGACGGACGCGGGCGGGCAGGCGGTGAGGGGCCAGGTGGTGCTGACGGCTTACGACCAGGCGGTGACTTACATCCAGGAGGAGTTCGGCCCCAGCCCGCGGGTGTTTTTTTACGGGCAGAAGCGGTATCACAGTCCATACGTGGACTCGTCGGTCAATCAGATTTTTGGGGCGTGGGGGAGTTTTGAGCGGCCGGAATGGTACGTGAGCGAGGGGGGCGAGCCGGAAAGCTGGCGCGGCTCGTGGAATCTGCGCAAGGATGGACAAACCTTGCTGGGCGATGTTCCCACCATGGGTGGTTTGTTCGGCGGCGCGGGAGGCGGGGGCGGTCTGGCGTTCAATGCCGCCAAGTCGTCGCCGATGGGCATGTTCGCGGATTCGGTGGCGACCGCGATGCCAAGCGAGGGGAGTGTGAGCAGGGAACTCAACGGAGGCACGATCTTTAACCGGCTCGGACAGATGAATCTGGACGAAAAATCCAAGTCCGAGTCATCCGGCGGGCCGGCGTTGCTCGAACCGGAAGTGCGGGTGGACTTCGCGGACATGGCGCTGTGGCAGCCGGCGCTGAAGCTCGACGCCGAGGGCAAAGCGGAAAGCGAAATCCACTTCCCGCAATCGCTCACGACCTGGCGCGTCCACGGCTACGCGCTGACCAAATCCACCCAGACCGGCGACGCCACCACCGAGGCGAAGACGACGAAGAACCTGCTGGTCCGGCTGGAAGCGCCCCGGTTTTTTATGGAGCGGGACGAAGTGGTGCTGTCGGCCAATGTTCACAATTATCTCGCCAAGGCAAAGAAAGTGCGGGCCGAACTGATCGTGCCGGCGGAGTTGTTTGAGTTCCTGGGCACGCAGAGCAAGGAAGCGGTGGCGCGGCAAGGCGAGGAGCTGCACCTGTTCGCCGACGCGACGGTGAAGGCCGGGGAGGAGCACCGCTTCGACTGGCCGGTGCGGGTGAAGAAGGCGGGTTTGGCGCGGATCACGGCCAAGGCGCTGACGGACGAGGAGAGCGACGGGATGCGGCTGGCGTTCCCGGTGCTGGTGCATGGCATCAACAAAACGGTGGCGCGGAGCGGGGCCTTTCGCGTGGCGGAGGAGGGCAGCCGCGCGCTTGAGCTGGAGCTGCCGCGCGAGATTGATCCGGAGCAGACGAGGCTGGAAGTGACCCTTTCGCCCAGCCTGGCGGGAGTTATGATTGACGCGTTGCCGTATCTGGCGGGCTATCCTTACGGCTGCGTGGAACAGACGATGAGCCGCTTTTATCCGAGCGTGCTGGTGAAAGACACGTTGAAGAAAATGGGCACGGACCTGGAAGCCATCGCCAGACAGCGCAAGCAGATGAACGCCGGCGATCTGGCCAGCCGCTTCGGGCGCTACGAATCCCCCGTGTTCGATTCGGCCGAATTGGAGCGCATGGTGCGCGCCGGACTGGACCGCCTCTACTCGTTCCAGCGCAACGATGGCGGGTGGGGCTGGTGGCGGGAGGACGATTCGTCGCCGTACCAGACGGCCTACGTGTTGCAGGGACTCCAGGCCGCGCGCCAGGCGGGCGTCAACGTGGACGGCGGGGTCTATGAACGCGGCTTGAACTATCTCCAGAACAGCACGGAGAAGGAAATCGCCAAGCCGAAGGACCAGCAGCAACTGGGCGCGCTGCAAACGCAGGCTTACATGGCTTACATCCTTTCGCTGGAACACCGGCTGCAAAGCGAGGAATTGAAGAAATGGTTTGCCTCCCTCTATGAACAACGCGGCGAGTTGAACAATTACGGGCGCGCGCTGCTCGCGCTGGCCCTGCAGCAGGAGAACAAAAACGACGAAGCCAAAATCGTGCTGCACAACCTGCTCCAGTTCGTCGAGCGCGATGAGAGCAACGAAACGGCCTGGGTGCGGACGCCGGAGAGTTATTGGTGGTATTGGTGGAACAACGACATTGAGGCCAACGCCTGGGCGCTGAAGGCGCTGGTGAGGATTGAGCCGCAAAACGAGCTAGGGCCGAGGCTGGTGAAGTGGCTGCTGAACAACCGGCGCAACGGTTATTACTGGCGTAGCACGCGCGACACGGCGCTGGTCATCGCCGCGATGGCGGATTACCTGCGCGCCAGCGGGGAGGCCGCGCCGGATTACGCGCTGACCGTGAGCGTGGACGGGCAGCCGATGAAGGAGATCAAACTGACGAAGGAAAATTTTTTCACCTTCGACAACCAGCTTCTGCTGCACGGCCTGCAACTCAAACCCGGCGCGCACACGGTCACGCTGACCAAGAAGGGCCAGGGGGCACTCTACTACTCAGCTTATCTGAGCTACTTCACCAAAGAGGAGGACGTGAAAGGCGCGGGCAACGAGATTTTCGTCCAGCGGCAATACTTCAAGCTGGTTCCGAAAAGCGAAGCGGTGGTGAAACCGGCGGCGGTGTCCGCCCGTGCCGGCGCGGGCCATCCGGCCAGCCAGGCGAAGTCCGCGAGCGCGAGCGGGCGCGTGGAATTGCGCGACGCCTACACCCGCGTGCCATTGAAGACTGGCGACACCGTGGCCAGCGGCGACCAGATCGAAGTGGTGCTGAAGATCACGGCCAAAAACACGTATGATTACCTGGCCTTCGAGGACATGAAGCCGGCCGGTTGTGAGCCGGTGGAGCTGCGAAGCGGCGGGCGCTGGGCCGGCGGACTGTGCGCGAACCTGGAGTTGCGCGACGAGAAGGTGGTTTTCTTCATCGGCCTGCTGGAGCAGGGCGAGCACATTCTCCGTTACAAACTCCGCGCCGAGACGCCGGGCCATTTTCACGCGCTGCCGGCGAAAGGATTCGCCATGTATGCCCCGGAGGTCAAAGCCATCAGCGACGAAATGCGGCTGAGGATCAAGGAATAGGGGTTGAAGAATTCTTGGCGAAGACCCGCGATTAGTGTAGGTTTCATGACATGAAAAGGTTGACTGTGGAAGAAGCCACTCCCGGCCTGGGCCGGTTGGTGGAATTGGCGCTGGCAGGGGAGCAAATCCAAATCCGCAAGGGGAATGGGATCGTGGAATTGCGGCCCGCCCAAGCGCCACAGGCTGCGGCGGAGGAGAAGTTGACGCCGCGCGAAGCGCTGCGACAATTGCAGGAGGACGCCCGGCTTAAGCCGGAGCAAGCGGAAGGCTACCTGCGCGAATTGCGCGAGGAACGGCTGGCGGCTGAAAGTCGGCGTCCGGCATGATCCACCTCGACACGAATTACCTCATCGGATTGCTGGTAAAGGGTTCGCCGCATGCGGGCGATGTGGATGGGTGGTTGGCTGCCGGACAGACCCTCACCACCAGCGCCATCTCTTGGACGGAGTTTCTCAACGGTCCCGTCACGCCGCTCGAAGTCAGCCGGGCCGAAGCGGTCTTGCAGTCGCGGATTATCCCTTTCGGCCTGCCGGAGGCGATATTGGCGGCCGATTTGTTCAACAAGACCGGACGGCGGCGCGGCTGTCGATTTGACTGCTTGATTGCGGCAACGGCGATTTTAGCGCAGGCGGAAGTAGCGACAGTCAATCAAACAGATTTCAAGGTTTTCATTCAGCACGGGCTGAAACTGGCTGCCGCTCCGACCCAAACCCCACCTCCTGCTTCGCCAGCGGCAGCGGGCAATTAATTTCGAGCCACCTCCACCTTCCGCAGGGGAATTATACAAAGTTACCCTGCTCAAGAAGGTGGCGAAGGATGAAAAATCAGCGGGCACAGGAGCGGATTTCCTTGTGGCGATGGTTCAAACCGGGTAGACCGGTCTATAATCTTAACCGAAAGGACCCCATGACCGTTTGTATTGCAGCAATTTGCGAAAATGATGTGATTATTGGCGCATCCGACAGAATGTTGACGGCTGGCAGCACAGAGTTTGAACCCGCACCTTCTTCAAAAGGGCAGTCCTTTCTCACTAAAATCCTTCCAGTTAACGAATCCATCGCCCTAATGACTGCTGGAAGCGCCAGCCTGCAAACCGAAATCGCTGTTCGCATGGCACATGAATTTGAACTCGTACGTGGGAATCAGCCCCCACACGAATTAACCGTGCCTGACGTGGTTGAGCATTACATTCGGCATTACAATGCAATACGGGCCAATGTCGCATCTCACGCGATATTAGCACCGCTCGGATTAGACCAGAACAGCTTCATTGGGCGGCAAAAGGAGATGAATGAGGTTTTTATACGGGAAATAAGCAGCCAGCTTTTGAATTTTTCCATGCCCGATATTCAAACACTTGTGGTTGGACGGGATTCTACAGGCGCACATCTTTACAAGATAGATCAAGCTTATTCGCAATGCTATGATGCAATTGGTTTTGCCGCGATCGGAAGCGGCGCCAGCCATGCAGAATCTCAATTCATGCTCAATGGATATAACCGTTTATTCCCCCAAGAAGAGGCGATGTGGCTGACATTTCTCGCAAAGAGGAAAGCGGAAGTCGCACCTGGAGTGGGTCAGGTGACGGATATGTTCGCAATAGTTCCTAAGCGCAATAGTACTCCTGGATTTAGTTATTTGATGGAAGCAATGAATTGGGTGCAGCTTAACGCAATTTGCGACCGTTACGAAGCGGCCCAACAAGAGGCTTTTCGCAATGCGGGAACACAACTCACGGAGCAACTCAAAAAATATCGTGATGTTAAAAAAGCGGAAGCTGAACGGAAAAAAGATTAAAAAACATTCATTTCGTAAATACGCCAGTCCCACATAACCGCATATTCTCTAGACTCAAGCGCCGTCTGCCCATCAGCACGCCAGGGCGACGCCGGTGAGGGGGTCGAAGAAGCGGGCGTGCTCCATGTCAAAATGGAGGGGAATGGGTTCGGCGGCTCTGAGAGCGGCGTCCGCCGGACCGCGCGCGACGAAGGAATGGCTGCCGCTGGAAAAATACAGCAGGCTCTGGGCCCCGGCCGGCTCCACGCGCTCCAATAACGCCCGCACCACAGCCATTCCATTTCCTTCCGCAGCCGCCACGATATGTTCGGGGCGCAGGCCTAGAGTCATCGCTTGGCCGGCGTACTGGCGCAGGCTGGCGGCGGTTTTTAGTTCGATGGAGAAGGACGGCCCCTTGCCCGCGCGTTCCTGAAAAACCAGGACGCCGTTTTTTTCCGCCAGCGCGCCTTCAAAAAAATTCATCGGGGGGGAGCCGATGAAGCCGGCCACAAAACGGCTGGCCGGACGGCCGTAAATTTCGGCGGGACGAGCCACCTGTTGGACCGCGCCGTCTTTCATCACCGCCACCCAGTCGGCCAGGGCCAACGCCTCCGCCTGGTCGTGCGTGACGAAGATCATGGTCGCGCCCAGGCGCCGGCGCAGACGGGCGATTTCCCCGCGCAACTGCAGGCGCAGCGGGGCGTCCAGATTGGAGAGCGGTTCGTCGAGTAGAAACACGCGGGGCCGCCGCACCAAGGCGCGCCCCAGGGCCGCGCGCTGGCATTCGCCGCCGGACAGATCGGTGGGGCGGCGTTGCAGCAAGCCGGCCAGGCCCAGCATTTCCGCCGCCGCGTTGACCCGTTCCCCAATCTCCGCGCGGGGAAAGTTCCGCAGCCTCAGCCCCAAAGCCATGTTCTCAAAAACGGTCAGGTGGGGAAAGAGGGCGTGGTTCTGGAAAACCATCGCCACGTCGCGGTCCTTGGGCGGCACTCCGGCCAGGGATCTGCCGTCCAGAAAGATGCCGCCGTGATCCGGCGTTTCCAGGCCTGCGATCAGGCGCAAGGTCGTGGTTTTGCCGCAGCCGGAAGGCCCGACGATGACCAGCAACTCGCCGTCCTCAATCGTCAGATTCAGATCGCGGACGGCGGCGATTTTTTCCCGGCGCGAGCCGGAAAAGATTTTCGCCACATTCTCAAGCACCAGTCGGGCCATGCCTGATTTTCGATTCGCGCGGCGGCGAAGTCCAGCGCAGACGTTGGCCGCTCAGGGAAGAGAACTTCTAAATTCTTGCAGACCGTTGGAACTCAGCAGATCGAGATTCAGCCCGACGGATATGTTCATGCCACGACATCGCAGAATCGAATACGAAGGCAGTCAGTGGAGAAAGACTACTCAGAAACACAGATGAAAGCGCGGAAATGGGCCAAAACCATAGTTCAGGCCCTCCGCCCTCCGGCGCAGGGGAACTACCGCACGATGACTTCCGGCGGGCGCACTTCGACTTCCGGAACGCGCACTTCCACGACCGGAGGCCCTACTATGACGTCCGAATGCCTTCGGTAACTGGCGTGCTCGCGCCCTCCGCCGTCGGTAACAAGACACCCGGCCGTGGTCAGCAGGATGATAACGCAGGCACAGAACAGGATGATTTTCATATTTAGTTTGGATCGCTTTCTGGAGTGACGTTACGCGATGGGGGAGAACTTCTCTATGGGGTATAACCCTGCCTCCCATAAGCGGTGTCCGCGTTGCAGGCTCAGATCGTTTTTTAGAAGCATGAGGGGTTCTGCGGCGAGGGATTTTAGCCGCAGGCGCATAAACGGGCAGAAGAATCAGATTTGACCACGAATTTGAGGGACAACAGGGATAAAGAAAGACATCCGAGGAATCCAGGAAATCGGTGGTTCTTCTCCGGCCAGTTCGCGTAGATAATGAGAACATTCGAGGCTTGGGGAAGGAAGATGTGTTTGGCGGGACGCCAAACACTGCGGGCGGGACGCCCGCGCCCCCCAGGCCACCGCAACGCCGGGGGAGGGCGTCGTTTGTGCCGAGGATTTCAGGAACTGGCACGAAAGTCAGGGCGGGGTGATTTTTTTGACGGGGCGCAGGTTGACCGGGCCGAGCAGGCCGGAGTCGCGCAAGGGCCAGACGGAGGCGTCCAAGCCGCCGCGTTGGACCTGGCTTTGCACGTTGGCGTCGTAAAAGTATTTCCAGTTCACTTTGCGGATGTCGAGGTCGCGAATCCGGTTTGCCGCAAGGTTGGTCAGCTCCAATTCCAAGGTGTTTTTGCCGGGGTGAAGAAACCGGCCCACGGGCATCTGGAAGGGCGCGCACCAGAGAGCGCCCGCTTCGCGCCCGTTGATTTTGACGCGCGCGGTTTCGCAAACGCGGCCCAAATCCAGCACCCAATCGTCGGCGCGCCCTTTGGGAAGGTCAAAGGTGGTGGTGTAACGGGCGGTGCCGGCGAAGCGTTTGGCTTCGGGGTCATCCCGGCTCGTCCAGGAGGCAAGGTCAGAGGTGGAAAAGGCGGCGGGCAATCGCGGGCCGCCCTCGATGAACTTCACGTCCCAGGTTCCGGCGACGCGATGCTCCGGACCGTCCGCGACGAAAGCGGGCCAGGCCGGACCGGCCACTTTTTTGGCGGTGAAGGTGCGGAGAATGCGCGACTCGCCCGGAAGCAGTTGCAGATAGACCTGGGTGGCGCCGTCCGGTCCCGGCCGCACTGCCGCCATGCCGCTGTGGTTGGCAAAGCGGGGGTCCAGCAGCACGGCCGATTTGGCGGGCGTGCCCAGGGTGACCCAGCGGTCCACCGGCTTTTCGGCGCGATTGGCGAGGAAATAGAGGAAACCCCCGGCATGGGCGCGCCGGACGAACCATAAGCCGTCGTCCATCATTGGCTCGCGCAACGCGCCGGACGCGGAGAGCAGCGCGCTCAAGTCGTCGCTGACCAGGATGGCGCCGCGGCCCAGTGCGGCCTTTTGCAGCCGCGGGTCGCTGGTTTTTTCCAGTTTGATTTGGCCGAGGAGGGCCTGGAAGCGGGCGCGGCGCTTCTCCAGATTGGCCAGGCCGGGCACATCGTCGGGCAGATTGTTGACAAAGAGAATGGTCGCGCCGGAGCGGGCGAGGTCAATCAATTTTTCCAGGCTTGCCTCGGGCATGAGGTGGCACCGGGGCACCAGGATGGCGCGGGCCGGATTTGCGCCCAGCACCACCCGGCCGTCCTTGCACCCGGCCTGGGCGAGGAAGCGGTCGGAAAGGTAATCGTAGGCGTAGCCGCGATCCAGGAGGGCCAGGGCGGTGTCCTTGAGGCTGGCGGGCAGGGTGTTGGCGGGGAGGAGGAGGTTGCCTGGAGCGCCCCAGATGTCATAGACGTTATGGTAGAGGAGCAGGTCGTTGGCGGAAGCGCCGCGTTGGAGGTCGGACTGGCAGCGGGTGACGTAGGCGTTGAACTCCGGGAGGTCGCGCCACAAGCCGCCCTGGGGGCCGAAGTTGACGGCGGCGTAAAACTGCCAGCCGGGCCAGGGGGCGTCGGCGGGCGAATAGGGAATGCCATGAAAGAAAATATGATTTACGCCGGTGAGAAAGAGGTAGTCGGCCGCCTGCTTGACGTGGGAAAGGGAGGCGTTGAAAGCTTCGGCCAGCCAGGTGAAAGATTCGGAGGAGGCCAGGACGCGGCCGGAGTCGTGCGCGGCGGAGGAGGAGAATTTGTTCAAGGGATAGTTCTGAGCTTTCATCCCGCCGAAGGGCATCATTTCGGTTTCGGGAATGTCGGCGGCGGCGTAAACGTCGAGCAGGTTCGCGGGTGAACCGTGGGCCTGGTTGCGGCTCAGGCTGCCATGCTGGTGCGACCATGCCGTCCAGCGCTCGATGTAGGCCAGGTGCAGGTCGGCAATGGTTTCGCGGTAGTCGGTCCGGACGCGGGCGGTCGTGTCCGTGTCCCCTTCCTCGAAGAGGGCGGGGAGTTGGGCGCGGAGATCATACCCCCGGCGCGCGGCAAATTCGGTGAAGAAAGCGGGCGTCCAATCCGCGTTGTAATATTCATAAGAATCGTGGAATTGGGAGCGGGGCATCGCCCCGTGGTAGGCGGTGAAATGCTGGTCAAAATCCGCCAGATAAGAATCCATCGCGGCGACGGAAAAAGGATCCAGGACATTGCCTTCCGCGCCGGGGGCGGCGCGCTTGACCTTTTGAACGGGGCTGACTTCGGCGACGGCGTAGAGCCGCCACTTTCCGGGAGGCGCCGTCCAATCCAGATGGCGGTCGGTGACTTTGCCGGAAAGATCAATCTGCGTGCCGTCCTCCGCAAAGGCTTGCAGGCATTGCAGGCGTCCGTCGGGAAGGGCAGAAGTCAGGTTCGATCCGCCCGCCAGCTCAAAGCGTTTGAAGACGGCTCTGCCGGAGGCCATTTCCGGAGTGACGCGCGCCCCGCCGAAGGGCCAGCCGGTGCCGGTGGACATATCCACGCCCAGACCGAGGCGTTTGGCCTGGCTGGTGGTGTGGGCCAGCATTTCCATCCATTGCGGCGAGAGATATTGGAGAAAGCGTTTCTCGTAGCCCCGGGCGCCGTAAATGGGGCAGATTTCGACGCCGCCGATGCCGGCCTTTTTGAACAATTCAAGCTGGCGGGTGAGGTTGGTTTTATCCACAGCGCTGCCCAACCACCACCAGCGTGTCCAAGGGTGGTTCTCGCGCGTCGGGGCGGCCCAACGGAGCGGGTCGGGAGATTTGCCCGCATCGGCGCCGGAGGCGCTGCCGGGCGGGGCGAGCAGGGCGAAAACCGCGACCGAGGCGACGGTGAGGGCGTGAAGAGTTCGGCGGGCGGGGCTGGAGTTGGTGAGGGACGGTTGTGGCTGGAGCGATAGGCGCATGATTGGTGGTTGGGGCCATTGTTTCCCCAACTCGCGGCAATGTCAGGCAAAAATCCAAACATAAATTGGCGATGAGGGAAGAGGTCGAGGGGAGAGGGGAGAGGGGCGGTATGAGGCAAGATTAGGATTAAGATTAGGATTAAGATTAAGAGGCGGAAACGGCCGACGGTGCGGATTCTCAGGCGCTGATGAGCCGGCGGTGTCGGGGCGCAATAATCCAGAATTGACGCTGGGCCGGGGGATGCCTACGATGGAGCCGGTCCATGAAAAAGCTGCAACCAAAATACCGGCGCATCCTTCTGAAGATCAGCGGGGAAGCCCTGGGCGGCAGCAATGGCATCGGCGTTTGCGCGGAAGCCATCCATGAAATGGCGCGCCAGATCAGCGAAGTCCGCGAACTGGGCGTCCAAGTCGTGGTAGTTGCCGGAGGGGGGAATATTTTTCGCGGCATCAACGCGGGCCAACACGGCATCGAGCGCGCCACCGGGGATTACATGGGCATGCTGGCCACGGTCATCAATTCCCTGGCGTTGCAGGACGCTTTGGAGAAGTTGGGCGTGGCCACGCGGGTGCAAAGCGCCATCGCCATGTCGCAGGTGGCCGAGCCGTTCATCCGGCGCCGCGCGGTGCGGCATCTGGAAAAGGAGCGGGTGGTCATTTTCGGCGGCGGCACGGGCAATCCTTATTTTTCGACCGACACGGCGGCGGCGTTGCGGGCCAATGAAATTGGGGCGGAGGTGATACTGAAAGCCACCAAAGTGGATGGCATTTACGACTCCGATCCGAACACCCACCCCGGCGCGCGGCGCTACGAGCAGATCACCTATCTGGAAGCGCTGCAAAAGCGGTTGAAAGTCATGGATTCAACGGCGTTTTCGCTCTGCATGGACAATAAAATGCCGATCATCGTATTCGACTTTTTCAAGGCCCACAATCTCAAGCGCGTGGTGCTGGGCGAGAAAGTCGGCACGCTGGTCATTGGCTGACCTGTGAACCCTTAACCCAAATCGAATTATGACCATGGATGACACAATTCTGGAAGCGGAAGAAAAGATGATCAAAACCGAAGAGGTGGTGCAGCATGAATTTTCCGGCCTCCGCACCGGCCGAGCCTCGCCCGTCCTGGTGGAGAACATCCTGGCGGAAGTGTACGGTTCCCACATGCGCATTCGCGAACTGGCCGGCATCACGATCCCGGAGCCGCGCATGATCCTGATCTCGCCCTGGGACGTGACGACGGTGCATCCGATTGAAAAGGCGATCCAAAAAAGCAATCTCGGCATCAACCCCTCCGTCCAAGGCAAGACCATCCGCCTGGTGCTGCCGGAGTTGAGCACCGAACGCCGCCAGGAAATGGTCAAGCTGGCGCATAAACTGGCCGAAGACGGGCGCGTGGCCGTCCGTCACGTGCGCCGCGACGCGCTCGAAGCTGTCAGGAAGGAATCCAAGGCCGGCGGCGTGACCGAGGACCAGGAGAAGACGGCGGAGAAGGAAATCCAGAAATTAACCGACGAATATATCGCCAAAATAGACGGCCACCTGGCGAACAAGGAGAAGGAGATCCTGACCGTCTGACCCGCTCACGGCGGCGGCGTGAGGGGGGTTGCGGGAATGTTGGTCGTGGCGGGAGTGTTGGTGGCAGGCGGCGGATCAAAGTGGATCACGTCCTCGCCGGCTTTGGCGTAGCTGAGGCGCTCGCGGGCCAGGCGCTCCACCGTTCTGGGGTCCTGCAAGGCGTGGAGGGAGGCGTCGAGTTTTTTGGCCGTCTCGGTTTCCCGGGCGATTTTGCGCTCCAACTCCAGCTTGTGTTCGCGCATCCGCTGGTTTTCCTGGATCACCGGCCTGTACCAAAGGGCGATGGCCAGGACCGCGGCCACCACCACCAGGGCCAGGAGCAGGCGGGTGAGCTTGTCCCAAATGCTCTCACCGAGGTTCATGCCCATCAGTAAATCACGCCCCGGCAAAAAGGGAAGAAAGTTTTCGCAATCGTTTCAATCTGATCGCGTCAAACACGACCTTCACGCTTCAATTCCTTCCGCGCCGCCCGTTGCAGGACGAGGATTTCGCGCAAGGAAGACTGTTATCCTCCACCAAACAGGCCGCCACCCTGACTTTTTGTTCAATGCTTAATTTGTTCATGTGTGCAATTTATCCCACAATGCTTGAGCGGTCACGCAACAAAGTTAATTGTATTGCAGATATCAACTTATCCTGATTTAATGATTCGATTGACAATGTGAATAATTTGTGAATAATTTGTGAATGGCAGAGGCGTTGATGTGATAATGATTGAAGAAATGATCGGTAGCGGTGCAGGGCTTTACACGCTCGGTGAAGTAGCGCGGTATGCCCGTATGCACCCTGTCACTGTGTCGCGCTGGTTTAAGGGCGACGGCTACTGCAAAAATGTATTTGCTCTTGAGGATTCAAAGATCATCACATTTTTGGATTTTGTGCAAGTCTTGGCTGTTCGTAATTTAAGAGTTCATTACCACGTTAAACTTCAGAAGATCCGCGACGCAATTGAGCGCGCTTCCAAAGATTTCGGCATTGACTATCCATTTGCTCGCAAGCACACGACTTTTCTTTTTGATAACGAAATTTGGATTCAGCCAGAGGGAAAGACCTTAACGCAAATTTCTGGAAAAGAACACGGCCAGAAGGGGATTACAAAGGTGATTGAGTTATTTTATGATGACATTTCATTCGATCCTAAACTTGGGATAGCTAATTCATATAAGGCTTATGAAAGCAGAGGAAATAAAATCATAATGAATCCAAAAATCAGATTTGGAGAGCCGCTTTTGGAGGGTGTAGGCTACACCCCGGAAGCATTGTTTGAAGCGGCCAAAACAGAGGGCAGCGCTGAGGCGGCGGCAAAGAATTATGGGGTGACTACATCTCAAGTACAGACAAGTATTGATTATTTTGACTCACTTCTTTTGGCAGCTTGAATGGGGCAATAAAAATAATGTTTGACGAATGCTTGGGAAAGCCATTGCTTGAGGATGTTAAAAAACTGCTCGCTTGGGATACCCCACCCCCGACAATTCATCATTTGTTGGATTACTTTACGAGTGGAACATCTGATGCAGTTTGGATCCCTGAAATGAAAAAGGGCGGGTGGATTATATTGACAGCAGACAGGGGGAAGAAAAACCGCCAAATGAAGCTTCCGCAGATTTGTTTAGAGTCCAAAATCACCCATATTTTAATGGGCAGTTCGATTCTAAAATTGAAACAGAATCACAAAGCAAATATGATTGTTGCTTTATGGGAAGAGATTAAAAAATGCGCCCGCGCTCCAAAAGGTTCTAGGTTTTTGATGCACCTGACAGCAAAAGGCAATCCGGCGCTCAAGAGGTTGATTTAGATGACCATCGCGCCTTTGCCGCTCCTTTGGCAATAGCTTTTCGCTGGCTGGGAGAAAGGCTCTCTGCCCTTGCCTTCCCTCCCTTCAATCCGCCAAGCCTGCCAAGCGCAACGGCGGCGGGATTCTTCTCTGGTTTAGGCTGTGGCGGAGAATTGTGGCCAGTCGCCAGTTGAACGACCGCCAAGGCCATCTCGTTTATGTCCTTGCTTGAGCGTTTAGGCATGTGGCAACTTTGCGCGGATTTTGGGGGGATGCAACCGGAAAGTTGAAACCGCCGTTTCAAAGTGTACCACGATCCAACCGCGCCAATGGCTTCAGCGCAGGCTTTGGCAGGCTTGCCTCACCCGCCAGCCGCATTTTTCGAGTGCGGCGCGGGCGGGCGCGGCCTCCGCGCCGGCAAGGGTTTGCACCATGCGGATGGCCCGGTCGCGCAGTTTCTGGTTGGAGGGATCAACGTCCACCATCAAATTGCCCATCACTTTGCCCAAACGCACCATGGCCAGGGTGGTGAAGATGTTCAGAATCACTTTGGTCGCCGTGCCGGCTTTCAGGCGGGTGGAACCGGTCAGTAGTTCAGGCCCAGTGTCCGGCGCGATGACCAGGTCCGGGCGGCGGGCCGGAGGAATTTGCATAAGCGGGTTGAAGCAGAGGAGAATGGTCCGCGCGCCCCGTTGCCTGGCCGCGCTCAACGCGCCCCAGACAAAGGGCGTCCGGCCGCTCGCGGCAATGCCCACCACCACGTCGCGCCGGTTGACGCCCCGATGGGCGATGGCGGAGGCGCCGGCGGCTGGATCGTCCTCGGCGCCTTCCACGGCTTGCCAGATCGCCGTCCGCCCGCCCGCGATGATGCCTTGCACCCGGCCGGGCGGCAGGCGGAAAGTGGGCGGGCATTCCGAGGCGTCCAAAATCCCCAAGCGTCCGCTGGTTCCCGCGCCGACGTAAAAGAGCCGACCGCCGCGCCGAAGAGACCGGGCGATCATCCCGACCGCGCGTTGAATCTTCCGACGCTCTTTGAAAATGGCCGGGCCGACCGCCGATTCCTCGCGAATCATCAGCGCGACGGCCTTGTCCGTCGGCAGCCGGTCCAGATTCCGCGAACGCGGATTGCGCCGCTCGGTCGGCGGCAAAGCGGAGGAAAGGGGAAGAAGGTCCTGAGCGCCCGGGGTGGCGGCGGGCGGCGCGGCCTTTGGCAAATTGTTCGACTTGACACCACCAAAATGCGCTTTGGCCAACTCGATGGCGCCCCAGGCGCTTTCGCGCGGCAACCGCGTGATGCGCGCGCCGGGCCGGAGGCGTCGCAAGCGCGCGCCCACTTTCCGGGCGAAACCGGGCTGATTCAACAAGACGCCGCCGGAAAGAATGAACTCGACGGGCGCGCCGGTTTTGACGAGACGCCGCGCGCAACTGGCGCCATTGGCGGCCAGCGATGCGGCGGCGAGCCGCAAAATCTGGCGCGCCGTCGGGTCTCGTGTGGCCGCGGCGTCAAAGACCATTGGCGCCAGGGCCGCGACCTCCGCCTTGTCCGCGCCCTTGACCCAATTGATCAGGTCGTCCGGCTCATTGAATTGCAGCGCCTGTAAAATGCTTTCGCCCAAGGCCGGCCATTGGCCGTTGCGGTCCAGGCTGGCGAGCACTTCCTGCAAAGCGCGCAGGCCGATTTCGTAACCGCTCCCGGCGTCGCCAAGAATATGCCCCCACCCGCCCAGGCGAAGAGTCGTCCCATCCGGCTTGCGGCCAAAACAGCAGGAACCAGTGCCGCTGAGAATCAAGACCTTGGTGGTTGGGCGCGAACCTTCCCGAGTTCCGGCCGCCATCAGCGCCGTTTCCAAGTCATCGGTGGCATAGCAAGGAGTCTTTGGCCAAACCTTTGCGGCCGCGGCCTGAATCCGTTGCCGGTCGCGCGTGGTGCGGGCGCCGGCCATGCCGATGACAATTCCCGCAAGGGAGTGGGCGGCCAGCGTTTTGATGGCCCGGAAAAGTTTGACCAGGCCGGGGTCGTCGAGCAACCGGAGATTGGCCGCGCCCAATTCGGCGCGACGGCACGACCCGCCTGTGGTTGGAACCATGAGAACGACCGTGCGCGTGCCGCCGCATTCGACGCCCAGGTAACAGTCCCCGTCGCTGGCGGATGGCGGATGGCGGGTTGTGGAGCGAATCAAAGTGGATTGGTTTTACAACGCAAACGCGGCTTTTGCCAACTTTTTTGGCCGCTCAACAATCAAGACGGGGAGCATCTGATACTGGCACCTTTGGATGAAGCTGTAATGTCACGGCTCGACAGAGTCTCGCCCTACCATCAGGGGAGGGAATTGGGAAATCGCATGGTGGCAGCCATTTCAACAAAGCCGGGGTGTTAATGAATTTTTAACACTTGCCCCGTCCCTTTTTATTATCCGGGGCATCGCAGCGGGGTCAAATTACGGAAATGAAACTGGGTTTGCCTGCCATGACAGACGCCGAATTGGAGCAAAGCGCCGCCGGACAGCCGGCCCCGCTCCACGGCAACCTGCGCCCCGGCCATATTCTGGACGGGCGCTTCGCCATTATCGGGGTGCTGTGCCACGGCGGGATGTCCACGATTTTTAAAGCGGAGGATTTGCACCAGGGTTGCCAGCCCGTCGCACTGAAGGTTCCGCTGGAGAAACTGGGATTGGATCCCAACCATATATCGCGCTTCGAGCGGGAAGAGGAGATTGCCTGGCGGGTGGATCATCCGTATGTGATGAAATTTGTCCGGTTGTACGGGGGAAAAAGCCGGCCCTACCTGGTGATGGAATATCTGGAGGGGGCCACGCTCTATCACGCGCTCAAGCAACGGCCGTGGTTTCCGGAGGCCGAGGCGCTGAAACTGGCGGGCGATATTTGCGAGGCCTTGCAGCATCTGCATGAGCGGGGCGTCCATCACCGCGATCTGAAACCGGAGAACATCATGCTTTGCCAGGACGGCTCGATCCGCCTGATGGACTTTGGCATTTCGCGCCTGGACGCTTCGCGACGGCTGACTTTCGTCGGCTTCGCGCCGGGCACGCCGCATTATATGGCGCCCGAACGGGTCCAGTGCAAACGCGGCGACGCGCGCACGGACATCTACGGGCTGGGGGCAATCCTCTATGAAATGCTCACCGGCGTGATCGCCTTCGACCACGAGGACCCGATGGTCATCATGAATGCCAGGGTGACGGGCGATCCGGAAGCTCCGCGCAAACTCAACCGCGCCGTTTCACCGCAAGCGGAGGAAATTGTTTTGCGGGCGATGGAGCGCGACCCGTCCCGGCGCTACCAGAGCGCGGCGGCGATGAAGGCGGACCTGGACGCGCCAAGTCAAGTAGAACTCACCGGGCGGTGCGATCGTTTGGAACCGACGACGCCCTGGAAGCGCGCCTGGCGCAAGGCCAGACTGATGGCCCCCTGGATTTTGATTCCGGTGGCCCTCCAGGTGCTTGGTTTTTTCCTGCTCTGGCATTACTTGAGCAAAAAGTAGAAACCCCTTCATTTGGATTTACCAATTGGTTTCGTATCCAGCTCTGCTTTTAGCCCGACAGTGTGGATTTTGAATTGGACGAAGCCGGTTCAACGTTCATAATGGACGCATGAATCAAGGAATCTGTCGGAGAACAATTTGCCTGTTCTTTGGCTTGCTCGCCGTGTTCTGCACACTTCGAGCCAAGGCGGATGCCACTGTCCGGGTCAGCGACGGACGGTTATCCCCCGACCCGGTGAACATCGTGGCGGGGGAGACCGTGTTTTGGATGGACGTGGATGGTGGCGGGTATCTCATCTACGGCTATTCTCCGGCGACTTGGTCGGCAGACAGTGACAGCAACATCGGAGTTTTATTCACCCAACCAGGACACTATCCTTATTATGACGACAACCCAGACTTTGGAACCGTGATCGTGACTGCCAACGTTGCACCTTCGGTCACAATTACCAATCCCGCAAACCTCGCTGTTTTTACCGCCCCGGCCAGCTTTGCCTTCGAAGCGGATGCTTCTGATTCCGATTCCGATGGCTTGTCGGACGTGATGTTTTACGTCGGGGTGAACCTGCTGGACGATGTTTTCAGCGCTCCCTTTGCCACTTCTGTGACCGGCTTGACTGCCGGGAGTTACACTTTGACTGCCATCGCGTCTGATAACGCGGGCGCCCACGCCACCAATTCCATCACCATCACCGTGCAGAATCCGGCTGGCATCACGCTGGCAAATGCAACCATCGTAGGGGGCAAGTTTCAGTTCAGTGTCACCGGGTTGACGGCCGGCAAAACGAATTTATTGCAGTCCACTGCCAACGTCTCCTCCGCGGGCAGTTGGGTATCGGTGAGCACGAACGTCGCCGCCGGTGCTTCGGCAACTTTCACCAATGCCATCGGCGTTGGAAACCGTTTCTATCGCCTCATTCAACTGAACTAACCTTTGGCGGCTACGCCGGTCGGTTCAATCGTTTGGAATCGGCCATGCCGGCCAAGAGCGCCTGGCGCAAGGCCAGACTGCAGGCCCCTTGGATTTTAATTCCGGTTGCCCTCCAGGTGCTTGGTTTTTTCGTGCTTTGGCATCACTTGCGCAAAAAATAGAAGTTCCCGGCTTTAATAAGTTTTTTACGCAAAGCGCGGTCATTTTGATTAACCCTCCCGGCGCCGTTGGCTTAAGTTGGCCACGATGAAAATGAATGAATTTGTTCAAGTTGCCCTGTTTTTCGGACTGTTGATCGGCCTGACGCCGATCCTGGGCCGGTTCATGGCGCGCGTCTTTCAAGGCCAAAAAACCTTCCTCCATCCGCTGCTGCGGCCAGTGGAAAGACTGGTCTATTGGGCGGGCGGGGTGGATGAGAAGGCCGAAATGACCTGGAAGGGCTACTTCCTCGCGGTGCTCGTCTTCAACGTCGTCGGAATACTTTCGTTGATGGGGCTGATGATGACGCAAAAGTGGCTGCCGCTCAATCCGCAGCAGTTCGACAACGTGCCTTGGGCGCTGGCGCTGAACACGGCCATCAGTTTCATCACCAACACCAACTGGCAGGCTTACGCCGGCGAAAACACCATGAGTTACCTGACGCAGATGGCCGGGCTGGCGGTCCACAATTTCCTCAGCGCGGCCACCGGCCTCGCCGTGCTCCTGGCAGTCATTCGCGGATTGAAACGCGCCTCCGCCACAACCCTGGGCAATTTCTGGGTTGACCTCACGCGCTCCACCCTCTACGTGCTCCTGCCCTTGTCGGTGGTTCTGGCCCTGGCGTTGAGCGCCCAAGGTGTCGTGCAGAATTTCAAGCCTTACGCCACCGCGCAGTTGGTGGAGTCGTACACCGCCCAAGTCCAAAAAACGGACGACAAAGGCCAGCCGGTCACGACTAATATCGCCGTCATCGTGTCGGCGCCGCTGCTGGACGGCAAAGGCCAGGCCGTCATGTCCAACGGCGCGCCGGTGATGGCCGACGTGCCCCAGAAAGACGCCAAAGGCAATGTGCTGATGACCAATGTTCCCGTGATGGTGGAGCAAAAGGTTGAAACGGCCATGATCCCGACCGGCCCGGCGGCCTCGCAGATCGCCATCAAACACCTAGGCACCAATGGCGGCGGATTCTTTGGCCAGAACAGCGCCCATCCCTTTGAGAACCCGACTCCGCTGACAAACCTTTTGGAGATGCTGGGCTTGATCATTATTCCGGCCGGCCTGGTCTATGCTTTTGGCGTGATGATTGGCGACCGCCGCCACGCCTGGTGTTTGTTTGGCGTGATGCTGGTTTTGCTGGCGGGAGAGTTCGCGCTGGCCTGGTGCTCCGAGGCGCGGCCCAACCCGGTGATGGCCAGCGCCGGACCACTTCTGGAAGGCAAGGAACAGCGGTTCGGCGTGATGAACAGCGTGCTTTTTGCCGTGGCCACGACCGGAACTTCCTGCGGCGCGGTCAATTCCATGCATGACAGCTTCACGCCGCTGGCCGGGATGGCGCCGCTGTGGAATCTGATGCTCGGCTGCATTGTCTTCGGCGGCGTGGGCGCCGGATTATATGGCATCCTCATGCATGTCTTGATCGCGGTCTTTATCGCCGGGCTGATGATCGGGCGCACGCCGGAATATCTGGGCAAGAAAATTCAGGCTTGGGACGCCACCTGGGCCATCATCGCCATTCTGGCCCCCAGCGTCCTCATTCTGGCCGGTTCGGCTGTCGCGTGCAGCCTGCCAGCCGGCCTGGCCGGCTTGGGCAATCAAGGTCCGCATGGCTTGAGCGAAATTCTTTACGGCTACGCGTCGGCCTCGGCCAACAATGGCAGCGCCTTCGCCGGGCTGAGTGCCAACAGCAACTTCTATAATCTGACACTCGGGGCCGCGATGTTTTTTGGGCGGTTCGTCGTGGCTTTTGCCGTGCTGGCCATTGCCGGCAACCTAGCCTCCAAGAAGACGGTGCCCGCCTCGCCGGGAACACTCCCCACCAACAACCTAACGTTCGCCTGTGTGTTGTTTGGGGTGATCGTGATTGTGGCCGCCCTGACTTTCTTTCCCGCCTTGTGCCTTGGCCCAATGGTCGAGCACGGGCTGATGCTGGCGGGCCGAACTTTCTAAAGTACTGGACAAAAATTTATGAGCACAAAAGTTGAAATCAAATACTCCTCCCTGATCCGGCAAGCCGTGATTGATTCGTTCAAGAAACTGCGCCCGCGCGACGAGATCAAGAATCTGGTCATGTTCGTGGTGTATGTCGGCTCGATCTGGACCACCGTCTATCTGTTCTGGCCGGCCAACCGCACCGGCTTCAACCTCCAGATTTGCATCTGGCTCTGGTTTACCTGCCTGTTCGCCAACTTCGCCGAGGCCATGGCGGAGGGCCGCGGCAAGGCCCACGCCGACGAACTGCGCAAAATGCGCACCAAAACCATGGCCCGCAAACTGGTGGACGGCAAGGAAGTCTCCGTGCCGGGCAATGAATTGAAAATTGGCGAACGCTTCGTCTGCGAAACCAACGACTTCATTCCCGCCGACGGCGAAATCGTCGAGGGCATCGCCACGGTGGATGAATCGGCCATCACCGGCGAGTCCGCCCCGGTGGTGCGGGAAAGCGGCGGCGACCGCAGCGCCGTCACCGGCGGCACCCGGGTCATCAGCGACCGCATTGTGGTGCGCGTCACCGCCGAGGAGGGCCATTCATTTCTGGACAGGATGATCAACATGATTGAAGGGGCGCGGCGGCAAAAAACGCCGAACGAAATCGCCCTCAACATCGTGCTGGTGAGCCTGACGGCGTTGTTCATCCTGGTGGTCTATACCCTGCCGCCCTTTGCCCGCTACAACGAAGGCCAGGCCGGCCAGAAGCTGGCCGTCCTGACCACCCCGCCGGTGCTGCTCTCGCTGGTGGTCTGCCTGATTCCCACGACCATCGGCGGCTTGCTCAGCGCCATCGGCATCGCCGGGATTGACCGTCTGATGCGCCGCAACGTCCTGGCCACCAGCGGCCGCGCCGTGGAGGCCGCGGGCGACGTGGACGTGCTGCTGCTGGACAAAACCGGCACCATCACCCTGGGCAACCGCATGGCCACCGAATTCATTCCCGCCCCCGGCGTCAAGATTGAAGATTTGGCGGACGCCTCGCAAATGGCATCCCTGGCCGACGAAACGCCCGAGGGCCGCTCCATCGCGGTGCTGGCCAAGGAAAAATACGGCTTGCGCGGGCGCGAGGTGGCGGAGCCGCACGCCAAATTTGTCCCTTTCACCGCCCAAACCCGCATGAGCGGCGTTGATTTCAGCGGCCCCAACGGCGTGGTCACGCGCCGCATCCGCAAAGGCGCGGCCGAATCGGTTTTCCAATTCGTCCAGCAACAAGGCGGCCTGAGGGACAAAACCGTCTCGGCCACTGTGGAGGAAGTGGCCGGCTCGGGCGCCACCCCGCTGGTGGTAGCCGACGGCCCGCGCATTCTGGGCGTCATCCGCCTCAAGGACATCGTCAAGGGCGGCATCAAAGAACGGTTCGCCCAGCTCCGCAAAATGGGCGTGCGCACCATCATGATCACCGGCGACAACAATCTCACCGCCGCCGCCATCGCCGCCGAGGCGGGGGTGGACGATTTCATCGCCCAGGCCAAACCGGAGGACAAGCTGGCCCGCATCCGCAAGGAGCAGGAGGGCGGCAAATTGATCGCCATGATCGGGGACGGCACCAACGACGCCCCCGCCCTGGCCCAGGCCGACGTGGGGGTGGCGATGAACACGGGCACGCAGGCCGCGCGCGAGGCGGGCAACATGGTGGATCTGGACAGCAGCCCGACCAAGCTGATCGAGGTGGTGGAAATCGGCAAACAATTGCTCATGACGCGCGGGGCCCTGACGACCTTCAGCATCGCCAATGACGTTTCCAAATACTTCGCCATTCTGCCCGCCATGTTCGGCGCCCTTTACGCCACCAAAGCCGGCCAGCACGGCCCGCTGGACAAACTGAACATCATGTACCTGCATTCCCCGGAAAGCGCGATTCTCAGCGCCGTCATCTTCAATGCGCTCATCATCGTCGCGTTGATTCCGCTGGCCCTGAAGGGCGTCAAGTACCGGCCGCTGGGCGCGGCGGTCATTCTGCGCCGGAACATGCTCATCTACGGCGTGGGGGGCATTCTCATGCCATTCGTTTTCATCAAACTGCTCGATCTGTTTCTAGTGGCCGCGCATCTGATTAACTGACCCCATTCCCAACCCGCACCCATCTTATGAAAGTCCTTCTCCAAGCCATTCGGCAAACCATCCTGTGGACCGTCATCACCGGCGTCGCCTATCCGGTGTTCATCACCGTCATCGCGCAACTGGCTTTCAAGGACCAGGCCAACGGCAGCCTCGTGTTGCGCGACGGCAAAGTCATCGGCTCCGCCCTGCTCGCCCAGCAATTCCAGGGAACCAACTACTTCTGGCCGCGGCCCTCGGCCTGCAGCTACGGCACCGGCGCGTCCGGGTTGGTGGCGTCGGGCGGCAGTAATCTGGGGCCGACCAGCGGAACGCTCCAAACCAACGTGATGAACAACACGACCGCCTTCCTCAGCGGGAACAACCTGCCGACCAACACCCCGGTGCCTGCGGACATGGTCTTTGCCTCCGCCAGCGGACTGGATCCGCACATCAGCCCTGAGGCGGCCCAGTTGCAAATTGCCCGCGTGGCCGCCGCCCGCGGCCTCAGCCCGGACAAGGTCACCGCATTGGTGGAAAAACTCAAAGAAGGTTCCCAATGGGGCTTTCTGGGCGAACCGCGCGTCAACGTCCTGCTTCTGAATGTTGCCTTGGATGAAATGGACCCGAAAAAGCCCGCGCCCGCCGCCCCCGCCAAGACGTAGAAAGGCGGCCATGACCGGCAAACGCATACTCGTTCCGCTGGATTTGTTGCGCGGCAAGACTGACCCCTTGCTCTATCTGCAACAGATGGCGGTGGAGTCTCCTCTTTGCCCCACCTTGCTCTACGTGGTGGAACTGAACATTGAGACACCGGACCGGCGCCTGTATCGGGAACTGGGCGCCGATGCCGAATCGGCCTTGCGCAAACTGGCCCACCGCTTTTTCGGGCATGAAGAAGCTGCGCGCGTCCGCGTCCGCATCGGCCGCCCCGACGAGCAAATCCTGGCCGAAGCCCGGTTCACCCAGCCCGAACTGATCATCATGTCCAGTTCCAAGCCGCGGCGCTGGGGTCAGTTTTTCCGTTCGCGCACCGTCGAGCGCGTAGTGCATCTCGCGCCCTGCCCCACCTTGGTGCTGCCTGGCTCGTGGAACATCGCCCCCTCGGCCGGCCAGCCGGCGGCCCGCCCGCGCAAGACCCCGGAACCGTCGGCCTCTCCGATGCGCGCAACCTGGGCCCGCGCGTAATCCTCTGAGTGCGGAGAGGTTTGCCCTGCCTGGCCGCCGGAATCCGCTTGCTGATCCCCCACCACCTCGGCATGTTCCGCTGCCATGACTCGACGCCAAGCCATCAAGACCGCCACGCTCGCCACCGCCGCCTGCGCCACGCTCGCGCCGCGTCACGCCGCCGCCGCGGCAGCGCCGCTGGCGGGCCGCATCCACCATTCCGTCTGCCGTTGGTGCTACAAGGATATTCCTCTGGACACCCTTTGCCAGGCCGCCAAACAGATGGGTCTGCCATCGGTGGAGATTCTCAAGCTGGATGACTTGCCCACGCTGAAAAAGCACGGACTGATTTGCGCCATGCTGACCGGCGTGCCGGGCGACATTGCCAAAGGACTCAACCGCCTGGAAAACCACGACCGGATTGCCGCGTTCTTCCAGCAGACTCTCCCCCTGGCTGCCGCCGCCGGCTGCCCGAACCTGATTTGCTTCTCCGGCAACCGCCAGGGCATGAGCGACGAGCAGGGGCTGGACAACTGCGCGGCTGGCTTGAAGCGCTTCCTCGCCACGGCCGAGAAACACAAGGTCACGGTCTGCATGGAACTGCTCAACAGCAAGGTGGACCATCCCGATTATATGTGCGACCATTCCGCCTGGGGAGTGGAACTGTGCAAACGCGTTGCCTCCGAGCGCTTCAAGCTGCTTTACGACATCTACCACGCCCAGATCATGGAGGGGGACATCATCCGGACCATCCAGGACAACCACCAGTACCTCGGCCACTACCACACGGGCGGCGTCCCCGGCCGGCACGAAATTGACGACACCCAGGAGTTGCACTACCCGGCGATCATGCGAGAGATCGTGGACACCGGCTTCCAAGGTTACGTCGCCCAGGAATTCGTGCCGCGCGCTTCCGACCCGCTTGGTTCCTTGGAAAGATGCGTCCGGCTCTGCGATGTCTGACCGGGCGTTGCCCCGTGGTTATTCCCACGCCTCAATCAGGGAGGACGCATTTCCATTCCAGCGCGAACTCCGGAGAAAAGGAAAGTGCTGTGCCTTTGTGCCACCACAAGGATCCCCTGCTCAACTGTCCGTTCCTCTTGACCAACGGCTGTTGTTCAATTCTTAATCGCGCACAAAATCAGCATACCCGCATTGACGCTCCTCAATGCGGGTATGCTGATTTTAGAAAATGCGGGCAGACATGTCGAGAAAAATCGGGATTTCATTCCAGCGCGAAATCCGGAGAAAACGAAAGCCCTGCGCCTTCGTGCCACCGCAAAAATCCCCCGCTCAACTGTCCTTCCCCCCTTGACCAACGGCTGTCACTGTCCGGCAGTCCTTGACCAACGGGTGTTGCTGTCTGCCCCCCTTGACCAACGGGTGTTGTTCAGTTTTTAATTCAGTTTTTAATCGCGCATAAAATCAGCATACCCGCATTGACCCTCTTCAATGCGGGTATGCTGATTTTAGAAAATGCGGGCAGGCATGTCGAGAAAAATCGAGATTTCATTCCAGCGCGAAATCCGGAGAAAACGAAAGCCCTGTGCCTTCGTGCCACCATAAAAATTCCCTGCTCAACTGTCCGTCCCCCTTGACCAACGGCTGTCACTGTCCGGCAGCCCTTGACCAACGGCTGTCACTATCAGTTCCTCTTGACCGACGGGTGTTGCTGTCTGCCCCCCTTGACCAACGGGTGTTGTCCAGTTTTTAATCGCGCATAAAATCAGCACACCCGCATTGACGCTCTTCAATGCGGGTGTGCTGATTTTAGAAAACGCGGACAGGCATGTCGAGAAAAATCGAGATTTTACGTGGAATCGTGGAATCGAGGTTTTTAGGTGGAGGGAACCGCGCCGCGCCGGAAAACGCTCCGGGTTCTGTGAAGACACTTTGGGATCAGATGCGGTCGTTGTGCCAGGCGCGCGACGGGCGTCGTGGACTCGAAAACGGCGAGGTTGACGCGGTGGTTTCTGATTCGCGTTGATTTCCATCCACGCGTTCGCAACAATGCAACCCATGTTTGCCACCACGCGCGCAAAGGGAAATCTCCTCGTCCTGCTGTCTGTCTTGTTGACTGTTCCATCGTGCTTCTCCGCTGATTTGACGCTCTGGTATGAGCAGCCGGCCAATGAGAAGCAGCCGATGAATGAAGCTCTGGCGATCGGCAATGGCCGGATGGGCGGCCTGATCTTTGGCGCGCCGCAAAAGGAACGAATCTCCATCAACGAGGACAGCCTTTGGACCGGAGACGAGAATCCGTCGGGGAATGATAATGCCATGGGCGCCTACCAGGTTTTCGGCGACCTCCAGGTCAATTTGCCGGGGCAAACCAATGCGGCCAATTACCGCCGCGACCTGGACCTGGGCGCCGCGCGGGCGCATGTCTCCTATGAGGCGGGCGGAGTCAAATACCAGCGCGAGTTTTTTTGCAGCCAGCCCGCCGGCGTGCTGGTGGCCCGGTTCAGCGCCGATAAACCACATAGCTACACCGGCGCCGTGGAATTGGATGATTCGCACCGGGCCGCCACGGCGGTCGCGGGCAACCGGCTGACGGTTTCGGGAGAGCTAGTTAACGGCCTGAAATATGAATGGCAGGCGCGGGTGCAGCAGCGCGGCGGCTCCCTTCGCACGAACGGCACCACGCTGGAATTCAAGGACTGCGACAGTCTCATTCTGCTCGTCGCCGCGGGCACGGACTACGCCATGGATTACACCAGGCATTATCGGGGCAAGAACGCACATGCGCGGCTGACGGCGGCATTGAATGCCGCCTCGCGCAAAAGCTATGCCAGGCTCAAGGCCGCGCAGCAGAAGGATTATCAACGTCTCTTCAATCGCGTCACGGTGGACTTCGGCAAATCCACTCCCGCCCAGCTCGCCCAACCGACGGACCAACGCAAACTCGACGCCGCGCGCGCGGTGGATCCGGGACTGGAGCAGCTTTTTTTTCAATACGGACGCTATCTCCTGATTTCCTGCTCGCGCCCAGGCGGTTTGCCGGCGAATTTGCAGGGGCTTTGGAACGACAACAACAGCCCGCCCTGGCACTCGGATTATCACGCCAACATCAATGTGGAGATGAACTATTGGCCGGCCGAAGTGGCCAACCTCGGCGAGTGTCACCTGCCCCTCTTCGACCTCCTCCGCAGCCAGTTGGAACCGTGGCGCAAAGCCAGCGCCGCTTCGCCTGATTTAAAGACTCCCGGCGGCGCGATGACCACCAGGGGCTTCGCCCTCCGCACCTCGCACAATATCATGGGCGGCATGGGCTGGAAATGGGACAAGACGGCCAATGCCTGGTACTGCAGCCATTTCTGGGAGCACTATGCCTTTGGCCAGGACAAAAAATTCCTGCGCGACGCGGCCTGTCCCGTCATGAAGGAAACCTGCCAATTCTGGGAGGATCATTTGAAGGAATTGCCCGACGGCAGGCTGGTCGTCGCGCATGGCTGGTCGCCCGAGCATGGTCCCGAAGAGGACGGAGTGACCTACAACCAGGAGATTGTCTGGGATTTGTTCAACAATTATGTCCAGGCTTGCGATGTTCTCGGCGCGGACAAGGACTACCGCGCCAAAGTTGCCGCCATGCGGGACAAGCTGGCCGCGCCGGCCGTGGGCAGTTGGGGCCAGTTGCTCGAATGGTTGACAGAGAAGAAGGACCCCCGTTATCCGGAACTGGATACTCCCAACGACCACCACCGCCACACCTCGCATCTTTTCGCGGTTTATCCGGGCCGCCAGATCAGCGCCGCCAAAACGCCCGCGCTGGCGGCGGCGGTCAAGGTGTCGCTGGAGGCGCGGGGCGCCGACCCCGAGAGCGACGTGCGGGAGTGGTCGTTCGCCTGGCGCACGGCGCTCTACGCGCGTTTGCATGACGGCGAGGACGCCCACCGCATGTTGCAATTATTGTTTACGGAACGAAACACCTGCCCGAACCTTTTTGGCCTCCACCCGCCGATGCAGATGGACGGCAATTTCGGCATCACCGCCGGCATGGCCGAGATGCTTCTGCAGAGCCACGAGGACGAAATCGTTCTCCTGCCCGCGCTGCCCGCCGCCTGGCCGGATGGTTCCGTCAAAGGCTTGCGCGCCCGCGGCGGATTCGAGGTGGACCTGGCCTGGCGCGGCGGCCAGCTTTCCGCCGTCACCATTCACAGCCTGGCCGGCAATCCCTGCAAGGTCCGCTACGGAGACAAAACGGTGGATCTCAACCTGCGTCGGGGCGCCACTTCCCGGCTGGCGGTTCAAAAACTGTGAATCATTAGCCGCATCGCTGCCCCTGATTGATAACGCAAGGACGCTAGAGCATTTTCATGGTAACTGTAGCCGCAAAAGCCCATTGGCATACTGCCTTATGGCCTTGGATCACAACAACATCCGGCGAACGGTTGTGGCTACAGAATTTATTAAACCGCTCTAAAAGAACGGAATCCAACCAACGGCGCAAAACAGTTTGCGCCTTTTACGGCTGAAAGCGCGGGTTTTCAGGCGGAGGTTCTTGCTCTGGTGGTTTGCCGCGCGTGAGCCCGCCCTGGGTGTTTTTGTGTTCCCATATTGTTCCTCCACACCAAAAGCAATCGGCGCTTCTGCCTTGCTGATAGCAGACAGGGCACTCGTTATCCACCTCGCATATCAGCCAGCCTTGTCCTTCCCGGCGCAAATGGTATCGCAAAAGCATTCCCCTGAAACCGAAACCGTTTGTGATGACGTATGCTCCCTCCTCAGTAGGCACAACGTTCACAATTCTTTCTGCTTCGCTTCCTTGAACAGACGCCACCCATCTGGTCCAATCGCATTCCGGGCTGTAAAAGCGCCTGGCGTAGTCTGCGAAGATTTCCATTTCCTTTTTTAGTGCTGAGGTCCGCTCTCGAAAATGGTCGGTCATAAATCGTTCGATGGCTGGGTCCCGAAGCAAACCCCCTTCCGATTCTTCATTTGGATTGGGTCTTGCTGGGGGGACAGCACGTTGCTCTTGGCGCTTTGACTGATCTCTCCAGCTTGTCCATCCTGTCCCGCCGCATTCAGGACAGTCAGTGGATGTTCCAGCCGAACGGCAGAAAAGGCAATCCGTATCAACTTCGTCAATCAGCCAACCTTCACCGGACGGCTTCACATGGTAGCGTGACCGATGGTTGGGGTGGGACCCGGTCGTCAAGACCGCGAATCCGAATTCCGATGGCGATACGGCGACAATCTTTTCTTCCTCGCTCCACTCGACACTCCTGCGGCGGCTGTCCCAAAGACATTCGCTGTGGTAATAGCGTCGCCGGTAAGCTTGGCGACTTTCGAACACCATTTTCAAAGCCGCCGTCCGGTCTTGAATGCAATTGAATATGAACTGCTCGATTGTCGGATTGGTGCCCATTGCGGTGAAGGTGCCATTCCGAAAAAGCAACGTCAAGGGGTCGTGAGCGGCTCGCCGGGCAACGATGTGCCGCCAACCAAACGGTACCGACGTTTTTAACGGGCTGCCAGGACGCAAAGGCGCCGTTCCCGGAAGCAAGTCAGTATTTGTGAGGGCGCCCCTGTTTGCGGCCGGTTTTCATTGGCTTTGTGGCAGAATCACCGCTTTGCCAGTCTTGAGGTCCAGCGTCCACGGCCGCGGTTCCGGCAGCCACAGCTTGCCATCGCCAATCTCCAACGGCATCCAGAGGTAGCGCGAGTCCCATTGCGTGCGCGGTTTCCAGATGTCGCCCATGAAAATCACCGTGGTGGCCTGGCTGCCGACGACCTTCACCATCATGGTGGACTGCGCGCCGTAAGTTTTGGTTTCCGGCGGCGCGATGTCCCTGAACTCCGACCACGGGCCTTCCAGCGATTTGGCGGTGGCGTATTTGTTGGGATTTGGCGACCACCCGGTCAGGGCCGATCCGATGGCGTAATAAAGTCCCTGGTAATGCACCAGCGCGCCGCCTTCCATGTGCGCCGGGATCAGGCACATCTCCTTTTCCACTGTCAAGTAGTCGTCGGACAGCCTCGCGATCCGAAAACCAAAGGGGCGGTCTTCGAAAATCAAGTAAGCCGTGCCGTCGTCGTCCACAAACTGGCCGATGTCCCGGCTTTCATGGCCGAGCGGGCGGAAGCTTTTGAGGTATTGATAATCCCCGTCCACGGTGTCGCACGTGGCCACGCCGACGCGGGCGAGGTTGTATCCCCCGCCTTGTCCCGCCCCCGGGCCGTCAATGTGCATATACATGACGTATCTTTTGGTTGTCGCGTTGTAGAAAACCTTGGGCCTTTCCAGCACCCACGTCCGGCCGAAATTTTCCGGGTCGGCCAGCTTGATGACCTGGCGGCGAAACTTCCAATGCGCGAGGTCTTCGGAGGAGTAGCAGCCCACATGGCGCAGGCCGCGGTCATTGTCCCGCGAGCGGTCCTCGCCAAACCAATAATAGGTCTGGCCCGCCTTGAGGATGCCCCCGCCGTGGGCCTGGACGTGTTGGCCGCGGTCGTCGGGCCAGATTTCACCCGGTTTGATTTCGGCCGGCGGGCTGTCGGCGGAGCGGCAACTGCACGCCGCCATGAGAAAGAGGATCGTGGCCAAATGATTCTGCAAAGTCGTGATATTCATAACGGTTTAGTTCTTCTCGTCCCACCCGCCGCCGAGGGCTTTGTAAAGGTTTACCAGGTCGGTCGAAATGTTTTGTTTGCTCGTGGCCAGATCCTGCTCCGAAATGAACAAGGAACGTTCGGCGACCAGCACGCTGAGAAAATCGGTCGTGCCTTGCTGGTAAAGTTGCTGGGACAAACTCAGCGCCTGGCGGTTCTTGTCCACGGCCGTGCTCAGCGCCTGGCGATGGTCCCATTCCTTGTGAAAGGCCACCAGCGCGCTCTCCACGTCCAAGAGCGCCCCCAGCACGGTTTTCTGGTAGGTGATATAGGCCGCGTCGGTTTGCGCCTTCTTCAAACGCACGTTGGAAATCGTGCTGCCGCCGGAAAAAATCGGCCAGTTCACCTGCGGGCCGACGGACCAGGTGCGGCTGGGGCCGGCCAACAAATCCCGCGCCAGGCTGCTTTGGTAATTGACAGAACCGGTCAGGGAAAACTGCGGATAGAAGTCGGCCACGGCCGCGCCAATTTGCGCCGCCGCCGCGTGCAAGCTCGCCTCCGCCGAGCGGATGTCGGGCCGGCGCCGCAACAGTTCCGAGGGCAATCCCACCGGCACTTCCGGCGGCGTCAGGGGCACGGGAGTGGGTTTGGACAAATCCTCCAACAAATCGGCCGGCGGCCGGTTCAGGAGCACGCCCAGCGCAAATATGTTCTGCTGGACGGTGGTCTCCAGCCCCGGAATGGCCGAAGCCGTCGTCGCCACCTGCGCGTCGGCGTTGGCCACGTCCAGCGCGCTGACGAAGCCCGCTTTCAATTTCTGGCGCGTCAAGTCCGCGGTATGTTCCTGGGAAGTCAGATTGTCCCGCGCGATGACGATTTGTTCCTGCGCGCCGCGGAGCAGAATGTAGTTCAGCGCCACTTCCGCGGTCAGGGTCACCTGGGCGTCGTGTATATTTTCGTGCGCGGCCAGGATGGCGGCGTTGTCGGACTCCACCTGCCGCCGCGTGCGTCCAAAAACATCCAGGTTCCACGTCCCAATGCCCAATCCGGCATTGTAGCTCCTTTGCGAGTTGTCGCCCGGCCCCAGACGCCCGTAGGATTCCGAGGCGGAAACCGCCGGGGAGGGCCACAAGCCCCCCACATCCATCCCCCGCTGGGCGCGCGCCTGGCGCAAAAGGGCTTCCGCCAGTTGCACGTCAAGATTGGTCCGGAGCGCCTGCCGCACCAACTCGGTGAGCTTGGGGTCCTGGAACTGGGTCCACCATTGCGCCAGATCCACCGCGTTGGTCGTCAGTTGTGTGCCCGCGGCCGGCCCGTTGGTCACGCCCGACCAGGCCGGGGGCGGCTTGGTTTGCGGCGGCTTGTAATCCGGGCCGACCATGCAGCCGCTCAAGACCGCAAGGACGGCCAGGCAAAAGCCCAGGAACGTCCGCGCCATTGGAGAAGTTGGGTTCATGAAGAGCGATGCCGGATCATTTTCTACTCGTAACGCAGCGCGTCAATCGGATCCAAACGCGAGGCCTTCCACGCCGGATAATATCCGAACACCACGCCCACCGTGGCCGAAACCACCACCGCCGAGATGATCGCCCCGACCGACACCGCCGTCGGCCATTGCAGGATCATCCGCACCAGCACCGAACAGGCGCGCCCCAGCCCAATGCCCACCGCGCCGCCGATCAGGCACAGCACCACCGCTTCGGTCAGGAACTGCCGCAGAATATCCGACGGCTGCGCCCCCACCGCCATTCTCAACCCGATCTCGCGCGTCCTTTCCGTGACCGAAACCAGCATGATATTCATGATCCCCACCCCGCCCACCACCAGGGAAATCGTCGCCACAATCAGCAACAACTTGGTCATCAGCATCGTCGTCGAACTCACTGTCTTGGTCATCTCGGTCATGTCGCGGATCATAAAATCCTCCGGCTCGCCCGCGCGCAGATGATGCCGGTCGCGCAGCAGGGCCGTGATTTCCTCAATGGCCGACTGCACCTGCGCGGCCGATTTGGCCTCGACCACGAGTTGATCCACGTTGGCAAATCGCACCGGCTGGGGCGTGTCGGCCTGTTGCACCGAGGAGGGCGCCGGGTAAAGGGCGACCGACTTGCTCGGATACACCTGGCTGGGAAGAACGGTGGTGGTGGTGGCGGCGGTGGCGGCGCTCTGATTTTGCACGGTGGCCGAGGTCGCGGTCACCCGGTACTTGATCGTCGTCCAAGGCGCCATCACGATATCGTCCTGGTCCTGTCCCATCATATTGGCGCCTTTGGGGGGGAGGACGCCGACGACCTTGAAGGTGACGTTTTGCAGGCGGATTTCCTTGCCGATGGGCGATTCATCCTGGAAAAGCTGGCGGACAATGGTCTGCCCGATCAAGCAGACCTTGCTGGAGTTGCGCACATCCTGCTCGGTAAATGGATTGCCCTGGGCCAGGTCGCCCCAACTGCGCACCTCCAGAAACGCCGGGGTGGTGCCGGTGATGGAGTTGGGCACCCAGTTGCGGTTGCCATAAACCATCTGGGTGCGGGCCCGCACCACCGGGGCCACCGCCTCCACCGACGGGCATTCGGCCAAAACCGCGTCCGCGTCCGCCGCCGTCAGCGTCAGGATGCTGCCGTTGCCCTGGCTGATGCCGCCGGCGAAGGAATTGCCGGGAAAAACCATCAAGTTGTTGGCCCCCATGGTGGCGATGGTTTTCTGGATTTGCAGCGACGAACCGTTGCCAATCTCCATCATGGCGATGACCGCCGCCACGCCGATGACGATGCCCAGCGTGGTCAGCGCCGCGCGCATCATGTTCCTGCGCAAGGCGCGCATGGCCGTTTTAAAGGTGCGGTAAGCTCTCATGTCAATTCTAGTTTTCCTTTTCTTTTCCGCTTTCGATCAGGCCGTCGCGGATGTGGATGACCCGTTTGGCGTGCCGCGCCACTTCGGGGTCGTGGGTGACCAGGATGATCGTCAGCCCCTCCGATTCGTTGAGCCGGCGGAACATTTGCAGAATCTCCTCGCTGGTGTGCGAATCCAGGTTGCCCGTCGGTTCATCCGCCAGGAGCAGCCGCGGCCGGTTGATCAGCGAGCGGGCGATGGCCACCCGCTGCTGCTGCCCGCCCGAAAGTTGCGAGGGCTGGTGCTCCATGCGATCCTCCAGGCCGACCTTGCGCAGCATCTCCGTCGCCCGCTCCTCCATCTCATGCTCCGCCACATATTCCGCGCCGTAGGTCAGAGGCATGGAAACATTGTCCAGCGCCGACGTTCGCGCCAGCAGATTGAAACTCTGGAAAACAAAGCCGATCAGCCGGTTCCTTAGCCTGGCCCGTTCATTGGCCGAGGCGCCGGAAATTTCCTGTCCGTCCAGCCAATACTCCCCGGAGGTGGGGTGGTCCAGGCAGCCCAGAATATTCATCAACGTGCTTTTGCCCGAACCGCTGACGCCCATCAGCGCCACCAGTTCCCCCTTGCCGATGGACAAAGTTACGCCTTTGAGCACCGGCAAATCCACTTCGCCAAGGTGATAGGTCTTGCAGACCTCCCGCAATTCAAGCAATTCCATAACGTTTCCTCGCCGTCACGGACCGCCGCCTCGCCTTGCTCCACCGCCGCCGGCCCCTCCCCCGCCGCCGCCGCCGCCGCCTCCACCACCACGCCGGCCAAACTGCGGAATGAACGGGCTGACGCCGGGAGTTTCTGCCGCCGCCAATTCCGGCGTCTGCACGCCCAGCACCACGGCCATGCCTTCGCTTAGTCCCTCCCCTTGCACTTCGGTCCATGTTCCGTCCGTCAGCCCGAGGTTCACAGGAACGGGCCGGACAAAGGCGCCCTCCTCCGTCCACAACGTCCCCGATTGCTGCGGCGCCGCATCATCGCCGCCGCCGCCGCCGCGCCGCCCCCCGCGCCTTCCGCCGCCGCCGGGTGGCCCGCCGGTCCCGCCGCCCGCCGGGCGGGAGGCCGGAGCAATCAAATCCGGTTGCGGATGCCAGCGCAGCGCCGAATTGGCAACGAGGAGCACGCCATGCCGCTCTCCGGTGAGGAAGCGGACATTGGCTGTCAAGTATGGCAAAAGCCTGCTGTCCGAATTGTCCGTGTTCACCTCCACCGTGTAGGTGACCACGTTTTGGGTCATCGTCGCGTTGAGCCGCACCTTCCCCACCGTCCCTTGAAACGTGCGGTTCGGAAAGGCGTCCACCGTGAAAACCACCTTCTGGTCGGGATGTATGCTGCCGATGTCCGCTTCATTCACCGCCACCCAGACCTGCATCCGCGTCAGGTCCTTGGCGATCAGGAACAAACTGGGCGTGTTCAGGCTCGACACCACCGTTTCGCCGATGTTCACCCGCCGGTCAATGATCACGCCCTTGACCGGGGAGACGATGGTGCAGTAATCCAGCGTCCGTTGGGCCTTGGCCAAAGTGGCTTGCGCCTGCACCGTCGCCGCTTTGGCCTGGGCCAGGGCCGCCGCGTCCAAATCCACGTTGGCTTTGGCAATATCGTAATTGGCCTTGTAGGAATCGTACGTCGTCGGCGCCAGCGCTTCGGAAGGCCCGAGCACCTGCGCCCTCTTCCAATCCGCTTCCGCCTGCACCTCCTTGGCCTTCATCTGCTCCAAATCCGCGGCGGCGCGGGTCTCCCCGGCTTTGTCCGAATCCACTTGCGCCCTGGCCAGGGCCACGTCTGCCGCGTAAAGATTGGGGTCAATCCTGGCCAAAAGAGTGTTTGACTCCACGATGGAACCATAGTCAATCGTCTTCCCGTCCTTGTCCTTCCCGAACTCCAGCAACTGCCCGGCCACTTGCGCCCCCACATCTACCACCTCCTCCGGTTCGACCGTCCCCGTCGCTGTGATCATCGCCGAAAGGTCCCCTTTCCGGACCGTGGCGGTGCGCAAGGTGGCTTTGGCGGCGTGGTGCGTCCGCCAGAACCAGACGCCCGCCGCGCCCGCCAGCACCACCGCAATCGCCGCGATAATTGTGACTCTTGAAAATCGTCGCATAAATTCAAATCCTTGCAGGCGAGCCGGATACGCCACGACGGACCGGTCCCCTGGCCCGCCGCGTCATCCCGTTAGACGACTTGCCGCCCCCCGGCATTCACCCCGATTCTCTCGGTTCATGGGGCCAGCCAGAGCTTCTCCAAAACCTGTTTCAAGGGTCGCGCATACTAATTGAGAAAAGAATCCCCCCGCAAACAAAATATTCCCCCCGTCCACTGATTCGGGGGAACCTCAAACCGTCTCTTCAAATATTACATTAACCATACGTTTGGCCCGAAATACGGGACCATCGTTTGTCAATCTTCGTATGGCGCGGCCTTGGAACCCGTGGCTTTAATGAGATAACCACCGACGGTGCCGGTCACAAAAGCCAGGACGACGGTAACCACGATGCCGGCGATTTGCGCCCCGGCGATGCCCGGAACCACGAAGATGGCCGCAACTCCGCCAAACAACCCCGGCATGCCGTGGAGATTATGCACGCCGCAGGTATCCACACTTCGCAGCAGTTTCTGTAATGCGGGCTGGACGATGGCATAGCCCACCACACAGATGGCGCCCGCCACGGATCCAATGACAAACGCCGTCAGCGGATTTGCCTGATTGCAGGTCGCGCCGATGGCGACGCCGCCGGCCAGGGCGGCATTGGCCATATCGCCGCACCCCAGCCGGCCTTTGCGCAGGAGGTTGCTGGCCAGATAAGTCACCAGCGTCGCGCCGCACAATGCAAGGATGGTGTTGATCGCGGTTCGGGGCATCTGCTCCGGCGGCACCACCGCGCAGCAAAAGCTCGGCCAGAAAATCCACAACACCATCGAACCCAGCATGGAGAACTGGTCCGAGACCTCGTTGCTTTCAATGAGCAGATCCCGCTGCGCCTCGCTGGTCAAAGCCACAGCCAATCCCAAACCGAAGTAGGCCCCGAAGGCGTGGATGATGATCGAACCAGCCGCATCCACGAATCCCTTCGTCACGCCCAAGCCGCCGTCGAGTACCAGCCATTCGTTGAGGAGATAGGCCGGCACCACCACCACGGCCAGGAGCGCGTATTGATAAAGCCGGACGCGCCCCAGAATGGCCCCCATGGCAATCAGTGCCGCCGCGCACGCGAACTCGGCCAGCAGCAGTGCCTTGATGGAATCGGGTGAAACGGCTTCCGCCGAAAGGATTCCCGTGGACCGTAACAACAGGTAGAGGGGCAACCCGGCTGCGACGACCAGGTAAGTGCCCGTCGTGGCGCTGTAGCCGTAGTTCCGAACAAACACCATCAGAAAGCCGAAGCCCACCAGGAGCATGGCCAGAACGTGGATGGAGAAATTGTACTGTTCGACCTGCCGCAAACCGCCTGCGGTAACCTGGCCCATCGTTTCTGCGGCAAAAGCGGAGGCCGGGGCCAAAATTGAGAGTATAACTATACTGAGTTTCATTTTCATGGCTCTTTTGGTTCTGATGTCAATTCGATCCTCCAGTCAGTGGCTGGGGTTTCCGGGTTGAGCGAGTTTGTGGTTGCCCTTCTCTGTGGTCAAGGGCGGAAAAAGCCGCGCCTCGGGCCGGGGCCTTTCTCCGCAAACGGGTCCCACGGATTCACAAGTTTCGTGGCTTATTGCAGAGTGGAAGAGTTACGAAAGGTTTTGGTAACTTCCCCAAGTCTTCAGATCACTCCGTCACGCCCCCTCCCCCGGCATTTTTTGCCGTGATCTGAACCATGAACAGCCGCCCTCCTTTTTGCTGGTTTCGTCACGTTGATCGCGTACCATGTCCATTACCATTTATGGAAATGTGTTTTAAAGCGGCTTATATGAAAACCCGGTCGCAAGAAGCTCTCGCGCTGGCGCTTTGCCTGCTGACCCAGGCCCTGATCGCCGCCGCCCCCGTTTCTGTCCAGGAGGACGAATCTTCCTTCCGCCTGGCCAACGATCTGGTTTCCGCCCGCGTCAGCAAACGCTCCGGCGACCTGATGTCGCTGCAATACAAGGGGCATGAACTTCTCGGCTCCGGTTCGGGTCATGCCGCCGGCTATTGGTCGCACGGTCCGGGCCGGAGTGCCCGGCTGGTGGATGCCATCACGATCAATCCTTCCACCAACGCGGGGGAGCGCGCGGAAGTTTCCGTGAAGGGGTTTTATCAAGGTTCCCCCCTCGGCGAAGGGCCGGGCGGGAGCGCGGTGGCGGACATCGAAATCCGCTACGCCCTGGGCCGGGGCGATTCGGGCATTTACACTTACTCCATCTGGACCCACCAGACCAATTACCCGGCCACGTCCGTCGGCGAGGCGCGTTTTGCGGCCAAACTCAACATGCAATTGTTCGATTACATGACCATTGACGCCGACCGCCGCAAGCTCATGCCCACCCCGTCGGACTGGGACCAGGGCACGCAAATGAACATGAAGGAAGCGCGCCTGCTGAACACGGGCATTTACAAAGGGTCAGTCGAACACAAATATGACTATTCCGCCGTGCAATTTCTGATTCCCGCGTTTGGATGGTCAAGCACAAAGGAACACCTGGGTTTCTGGTTCGTCAACCCCTCCATCGAATACCTCAGCGGCGGCGCCACCAAGGTGGAACTGACCGGCCATCTGGACAACAACGCCGGGGCGGCGCCAACCCTGCTGAATTATTGGCGCGGCAGCCATTACGGCGGCAGCTCGTGCGTCATCGGTCAGGGGGAGGCCTGGACCCGGGTCATCGGGCCGTTCCTCATTTACTGCAATTCCGGCCTGACGGAGGAGGCGATGTGGCGGGACGCCCTCGCCCAAGCCGCCCGGGAAGCGGACGCCTGGCCCTACGACTGGGTGGCCGGAGTGGATTATCCGTTGAAGGACCAGCGCGGCTCGGTCAGCGGCCAGTTGACGCTGGACGATCCGCTCGCCCCCGGCGCCGCGATGAGCAACATCCTGGTCGGGCTGGCCGCGCCGGATTACACCCCGCCGCGCGGCGGGCGCGGCGCCGCCTTCTTCAGCCCCGCCGGCGGGGGTGAGGACGAGATGCCGGGCGGACGCGGAGGCAACGCCGCAGCAGCCACCGACGCCGGGGGCGCCACCAACGCCGCCGGGGGTTCCACTAACGCCGCCGGCGGCGCCCGCGGTTCCCGGCGCGGAGGCCGGGGATTCGGGGGTGGTTTCGGTTTCGGCCCGCGAACGGTGGACTGGCAGATGGACGCCAAGTATTACGAGTTCTGGGTCAAGGCGGACCCACAAGGCCGTTTCACCATCCCGAAGGTCCGCCCGGGGACCTACACCCTGCACGCCATTGCCGACGGCGTGCTCGGAGAATTCAACTTGACAAACGTGGCCGTTTCCGCCGGCGGCAAGGCCGCGCTGGGCGGTCTCCAGTGGCGGCCGGTCCGGTACGGGCGCCCGCTTTGGGAAATCGGCGTCCCCGACCGCACCGCCCGCGAGTTTCTGCACGGCGACCATTACTGGCAGTGGGGGCTTTACAACGATTACCCCAGGGATTTTCCCAAGGATGTCAACTATATCATCGGCCGGAGCGACTGGCGGAAGGATTGGAACTACGCCCAGGTGCCCCGCGCCACCGGCGCCAATTATCGCGGCGAGAGCACGACGTGGTCCGTCGCCTTCGATCTGCCCGCCGCGCCCCGCGGCAAGGCGACCTTGCGCCTGGCCTTCGCCGCCACCAGCGCCCGCAACGTGCAGGTGACGGTCAACGATCAGCCGGCCGGCGACACCGGCCCGCTACAGGACACCGCGGCCATCCGGCGCGACGGCATCCGCGGCTATTGGGCCGAGCGCGACGTGGTTTTCGACGCCGCCCTGATGAAAGCCGGCGGCAACACCCTCAAACTCACCATCCCGGCGGGCGGCGTGATGAGCGGCGTGGAGTACGATTACCTCCGCCTGGAACTGGACGAAGCGGCCGCGCCGCCGCCGCCCGCGCCGGCCGCGCCGGCCAACGCCGCGCCGGTTCGTTGAGCGTCTGGAAAAACCGTGAAACCTCTCGAACCACCTGATAGCCACCATTTGTCCGCCGCCGAGGGCTGGCTTGGCTTGGGCAACTGGAAGGAAGCGGTCGAGGAACTCAAGCAGATCCCGCCGGAACAGCGGGCGCATCCGGACGCGCTGGTGGTCACGCGCGAGATTTTTGCCCAGGTCGGCAAGTGGGACATGGCGGCCGAGACGGCGGGCGCGGTCGCCATCTTGAAGCCCGAAGAGCCTCATTCCTGGATTGCCCTGGCCTACGCCACCCGGCGCAAAGCGGGCGGCGGCTTGGAAGCGGCCAAGAAGATTCTCACCAAGGCGCAAAAGGAGTTCCCCAAAGAGCCGTTGATTGCCTACAACCTAGCCTGCTACGAATGCCAGCTTGGAAATCAAACCGCCGCGACGAAATGGCTGGAAAAATCCTTCGCCACCGGCTCGGCCAAACAGTTGAAATCCATGGCCCTGGACGACCGGGATTTGGAACCATTGTGGCCGCAAATCCGGCAAAAATGAGCGCGCCTCAGGCCCGCCGGAACGCCGCGACGCTGCGCACGAAATCATCCGGCGTGCCGAAGTCAAACCGCTCCGCCCCGGTCATCTCCAGCGCCAGATAGCCTTCGCGCTGGCGTTGCGTCTCCTGCGCGCGGGTGAGTTGGAACTCGCCCTGGTCGCGGAGGTTGTCCCGGATCATTTCCGCCAGCACGTCGTAAATAGACGGCGCGAGCAGGTGCATCCCGAACCAGCCAAGCCAGGTCCCGTCCGGCAGATCATTGACCCGCAGTTTCGCGCGGGCCAGGTCGGCGGAGGGCTTTTCGATGATGAGGGAAACGTCAATCAGGCGCGGGTTATCCGCGCGGCGCGCGCCGGCAATCGTGCCATAGCCCTTCAATTCCCCGGCGGAAATCCTATTGACAGCGGAAACGCTCCGGCCCCGGGAGACGGCGGCCGTTTCCGCCAGCTCGCGATAAGGGGAAAGCGGTTTGCCGCGAAACAAATGATCCCCCAGGCAGAGCAGCACCATTTCGCCCCCGGCAAAATCCTTGCTCTGAAAAACCGCGTGGCCGTAGCCTTCCTGCTCGCGCTGGACGGCAAAACAAATTTGTCCGGCCAACCCGCGCATCTGTTCCGCCTCGCGCAAGAGCGCGGGATATTTTTCCAGGCGCCGCAGATAATCGCCGTCCGGCCCCAGCAGATAGGCCCGGATCATCGCCTCCTCGCCGGGCTGGACAATGATGCAGATTTCCTGGATGCCCGCCGCCGCCAGTTCGAGCAGGTGATAATGCAACAAGGCCCGCGCCACCCCGTCCGCCCCGACAATGGGAAACAACTCCTTCTTGACAGCGAGGGACGCGGGAAAATGCCGCGTGCCCAGGCCGGCGACGGGAATGACGGCTTTGCGGACGAGGGAGGGGCCGGGCATGGACGCGATCCGGTTAGGCGTGGAATTCCCGCCAGCCCCCGGCGCCGAAGAGATAGCGCCGCGCGCCAAATTCAATCGCGCCCGGGGAGGTGCCCTCGAAAATGTCCGGCATCACCCCGACGCGGCGCGAATACTCCACGGCGATTTGCGGCACCTGCTCCCGCAGCGCCTCCAGTTTCCCAAAGACCGCCACCGTGCCGCCGGTGCCGCCGCCGGTGATTTTGGCGCCGAACAGGCCGGACTCCGCCCCGCGCTTGCGCACCGCGCCGACCAGAAAATCCACCTCCGCGATGGAGAGGTCGCAGTTGTCGCGGTAACTCTGGTGCGCGGCGAACATGCACTCCCCCGCCTTGACCAAAGCGCCGGAGTCGCCCGCCTTGGCCGCCCGCAGGCAGTCCATGAATTGGAGCACGCGCTCGTTCTCGTGGATCGGATGACGGGTCGGACCGGCGACGCGGTAGGTGGCGTCGGGCTGGATTTTGGTGACCGGATCGTCGTGCGTTTTGTATTGCTCCAGAAAGCGCGAGCCGAGGATTTGTTCGGGAATTTCGGCGGCGAATTGCCCCAGGAATTCCGCCACCGACAATTCGGTCAGATAATCCAGCGCCGCCCGGCCGGTGCGGGCGCGGATGTCATTAATAATTTTTTTGCCGATGAACGCGCCGATGCGGGTGTCGCCGTATGGATTGCCCGCGACCGAATGGCGCACCATCGAGCTGATGCCCACGAAGCCGGTGCCGGGCGGAATCTCCACCTCGCCGACGACCGCGCCGGGCCGGCAAAGGATGTGGGTGAGGCGGCCTTTGCGCCCGCTGGTGACGGAGATTTGGTCCATGATGCCGCAGGGGGCGCCGACGACGTGGTTCTCCGCGATCTGGCCCAGCCGGGCCATGCGCGCCGGGTCGAGGTTGATGCCCAGGTAGGCGTTGAGACAGCTCAAGGCGCCAATTTCCACCGCCGCAGAGCTGCCGATGCCCACGTTCATCGGCACGGCGCTCAACAGGAGCATGCTGAATCCAAAAGGCAGCTTGACCGGCTCCTCCTTGAGCAAAGTGAAAATGCTGCCGCCGATGTACGCCGCCCAGTTCACCAGCGGATTGGTGCGGCACAAGGCCCGCACGTCGGCGTAGTCGGCCAGGCCGTCGCCGGCGGCAAAATAATCCAGCGGAATGCGCGTCTCCACCGGCAGGTTGCGCGGGCCGACCTGCACCGTGCGGATGCGCAAAGTCCGGTCGTTGCGGGGCTGCAGGGCCATGAGCATGCCCCGGCCCAGCACCGCTTCGCAGACGTTGGCCCCGGAATAATCCGCGATGCCGCCCATGACGTCCAGCCGCGCCGGCACCCGCGAAACCCAGACTTCGCCGGCGTTGAAAAAGCCCGCCAGGCCGGTCGGATCGTTGTTCGGCAGGTGCAGCAGCCGTTCAAATTCCTGCAATTCCGGCGGCGAGGTTTCGTTGGTCATGGCGGCCAATTTTGGTCAAGGCTCTCGAAGGAACACATTAACTGCCTTGCAACCGCAGAACGGTGATCGAGAACGGCGGAAAGGTGCGGGTAAAGCTTTTGCCCAGCCCTTTCTCCTCCGTCGTCACCGGCGTTATTTTTTTCGGGTCCTGGATTGAATTCGTTTCGTCCGGGCCGCTCGCGCTCAAGACGATGGATGTTCCGCCCGGCTCGACGCCCGCGACCCCGCTGATGTCGAAATGCAAATCCTGCGGTTTGCCGGCGCTGTTGACGACCTTGACGTAAATGACCTTCGTCGCGCTGTTGCGCGTGACATCGAAAAACACGGTTTCCACCTGGCGCGGCGCCAGAGGTGTTCCGTCACCGCCGCGGCGCGCGGGCGGCTGCCATTGGCGCGTCGGAATGCCTTGCGCTGTGGCGTCCAAAACTTCATCGCCATGGTTCAAGCTGAACATTTTTTGCACGTAATACGACGGCGAGCCATAACTGCTGAGCGCGTCGTAGCCGATCAAGTCGGTGTCCCATTGCTTGGATCCGGCCCGGCCCGAACGGGGGTCGCTCACATTGACGAAGAGCGGAGCGTATGACTCCATGAGCACGTGGTCGGAATTGCGCTCCATGCCGATCAGGAAGGAGGCGTCACCCAAGGCGTCGGCCATTTTTGGCGTGGCCGTGCGCGGGGGAGTTTGCGTGGCCCATTCGCCCTCAAAAACTTTCGGGCCGTTGCGCGAAGGGCTGCCGACGTCGTAATCGTGGTAGTGGGACTCCATGGCCAGTTCCCCCGCCCCGACGTAAATATGGTTGTCAATCAAATCCGGCACGCGGTCGGTCACGCGGGCGGTGGCGATGACTTGGAGCTTGGGGTATTTGGCCTTGATCGCGTCGTAAAACTGGGTGAAGCGGCCGTTGTAACTGTTGGTGCCGCGATCGAATTGGTCCTCGTTGCCCACTTCCACGTATTGGAGCTTGAAGGGCGCCGGGTGGCCGTCGGCGGCCCGTTGCGCGCCCCAGGGGGTGCTCTTGTCGCCGGTCACGTATTCGATTTCGTCCAGGGCGTCCTGCACGTAAGGCTCCAAGTCAGGACCGGGAGCCACGCGCACTTGCCGCAGCGAGTAGCCGGCATAGACGGCCAGCAACGGTTCCATGTCCAAGTCCTCGCACCATTCCAGGTACTCCAGCAAACCCATGCCGTCGGACGACCAGTAACCCCAGGCATCATCCTGGTGGCCGGGGCGTTTGGAGAGGTCGTGGATGGTTTCCTTCCAGTTGAAGCGCGTAGCGATGGAGTTTCCTTCCAGATAATTGCCGCCGGGAAAACGAAGGAACGACGGCTTCATGTCCGCCAGCAATTGCATGATGTCCGGCCGGTTTCCGTTGGGCCGATTGTGGAAGGTGGGCGGAAACAGCGAAACCAGGTTGAACCAAATTGTGCCCGGGCTGCCGGCGGAAATGACCAGCCGGTTGTCCTTCGACGCTTCGACGCTCCCGGTGCGCAAGGTCATCTCGTATTTCTGCCACTGCGGGGTGATCCCGGAAACCTTCGCGCTGGCGTGGATCGTGGCGTTGCTGTCCCCGCCCACGATGGCGACCGTCAGAGGCCCGGTGAATCCGCTTGCGGCCCTGGCGTAAAACGACGCCCGGTACTGGGTGTCCGCTCGGACCGGGATGCCCCAAAACCCATCATTGGCGATGCCCACCGGTTGTTTGCCCGTGGCGGTGGTGGCCTCCAGCTTCAAGCTGTTCGTCAGCGCGTCATTGAGCGGCTGGTTGGTGTCAATGGACATCGAATTGGTCGCGCCCTGGTCCTGCACCAATTGCCAGTGCCGCAGGCTATCCCTGCGGTCCTTGAACGTGCGGTTATTGACCAGCTCCCCGTAAAGGCCGCCGTCGTACGAGTAATTGATCTCCTCGGTCATCAGCCCATAAAACATCGGGCTGACCTTTGCCGACACCTGGTCCGCCTTGATGGTTATCACAGGGACGGCGGGGACGGCGGGGATGTCAGGCGCGGGGTTCTGCGCCTCCGCGCTGCGCCCGAAGCCGGCGGCGCCGGCCAGGAGCATCAGCCCGCTGATCCGCCTCATCCAGACCTTCATGCCCTTCTCCAGCCTCCAGCCTCCATCTTGGTTTGTTACGGCTTCGCCGCGCGGAGCGGTCAGTTCAATTGACTGGAAAATTCTTAGGTTCATGCCCAAGAATTAGCCGCCGACAAACGCGAAGTCCATCCTAAATCCATCTCAATAAACCACCAGTGAGCGCACGGGAAAATCCTTCAATTTCCCGCGCCCGTTCAGGAAGCTCAGTTCAATCAGGAAGGTGACTTCCAGGATGTGGGCTCCCAGGCGGCGCAGAAGATTCGCCGCCGCCGCCGCCGTGCCGCCGGTGGCCAGCAAATCGTCAATCAACATCACCCGCGCCCCCGGCCGCACCGCGTCGGTGTGGATGGCGATGGTGTTGGACCCGTATTCCAGATCGTAGCTTTCCTCCAATGTCCGCCAGGGCAGCTTGCCTTTTTTTCGCACGGGGACAAATCCGCATTGGAGCTGGCAGGCGGCGGCGGCGGCAAAAATAAAACCGCGCGCGTCAATCCCCACCACCGCGTCCACCGCGCCGGGTTTGAAACTTTCCGTCAAATGCTCAATCGAGCTGGCGAAGAGGCGGGCGTCGGCCAGGAGCGGCGTGATGTCTTTGAACAATATGCCGGGCTTGGGAAAGTCCGGCACGTCGCGAATGGCGCGGGACAGTTCGGCCACGGTTGCAAGGCGGGTGTTCATGTTGTTTTTTGGCGGCGCCTAGGTTTTGATTGCCTCCAGTTTCTCGATCCGCTTGCGCAGCTTGAGCAGGGCGATGTTCTGGATCTGGCGCACGCGCTCGCGGGTGACGCCAAATTTCGCGCCCACTTCTTCGAGAGTTTTTTCGCTGCCCCCGTCCAGGCCGAAACGATAGCTCAGGATGGTGGACTCCCGTTGGTCCAGAGTCTTGACCATCTCGCGCAACATGCGGGTGACCGTTTTCTCCTCCAGATGTTGGTAGGGCGTTTCGGCATTCTCGTCCTGCACCACCTCGGCGAAATTGTTGGAGTCATCATCCCCCATCGGGGCGTCGAGCGAGGCGGGGCGGATGGCAGAGGCGCGCATCTGGGCGACGCGGGAAACGGGCATGCCCATTTCGTCGGCCAATTCCTCGTCCGTCGGTTCGCGCCCGAAAATCTCCTGCAACTTCAGCGCGGTGCGTCGCATGCGGGAAATTTTATCCACCAGATGGACCGGCAGGCGGATGGTCTTGGATTGATTGGCCAAGGCGCGCTTGATGGATTGCTTGATCCACCAGGAGCCGTAAGTGGAAAGTTTGCCCCCCTTGGCCGGGTCAAATCGTTCGACCGCCTTCATCAGGCCGATGTTGCCCTCGCTGATCAGGTCCAGGAGCGGCAGGCCGAAATTCTCGTAATCATGGGCGATTTTGACCACCAGGCGCAGGTTTGCCTTGATCATTTGTTCGCGCGCTTTTTTGTCGCCCTTTTTGATCCGCGCCGCCAGTTCAATCTCTTCCTGCACCGTCAGGAGCTTGACCTGCCCGATCTCGCGCAAGTAGAGCTTGATGGCCGTCTCCCCGTCATAAGGCTGGCGCTCCCTTTCCGCCGGCACCAAAAACGGCTCCTCGTCCCGCTGCACAGAAAAAGATGCCAGCTCCGGGCCGGGTGGGGCGGGGGCGGCGACCGGGCGTCGGACCCTTTGGGGGGAAGGCTTGCGCAGGGCCTTATTCCGACCCTTCCGAAGGTATTTGACGCGCTTAAATTTCATGCCCGCAGGGAATGAATACCGAGAATTAGGCGTTTGCCGCAAGCTGGGCAAGACAATAAAAATAGTTCGCAAAGCAAAGGAGCAAGCCTCACCGTTAGCCGGTCCATCTTGAAACCCGGAACTGACCATGAGTTGGGAAACCGAAGCGCAATTGATCGCCCGTTGCCGCCAAGGCGATGCGGAGGCCTGGGACGGGCTTTTCGATCAGCACTACGCCGCCACGGGGCGCTTTGTTTTCCAGTTGGCGCCGGCCTTCTCGCGCGAGGACGTGGAGGAAATCTGCCAGGAAACTTTTCTGGCCGTCATCAACCACATTCGGTCCTTCCAGGGCGGCAGCCGGCTGCAAACCTGGATCTTCCGCATCGCCGCCAACAAGGCGCGCGATTATCGCCAGCGCCAGCAGGCGGCCAAACGCGGTGGCGGTCTGGCCCCGCTTTCCCTCCAGGCGGAGCATCCGGAAACCGGCCTGACCCCCGATCCGCCCAGCCCGCTGCCCGGCCCGGACGCGCTTCTGCTCAACGCGGAGCGCCGGGAGCAGATCGGCCGGGCGCTGGAGCAACTGGGCCAGCCGTGCCGCGAGATAATTGATCTGCGCTATTTCGGCGATTTGAGCTATGATGAGATTGCGACGGAATTGGCGTTGAACCCCAAGACCGTCAGTTCGCGCCTGAGCAAATGCCTGGACCACCTCGAGAAAATTATGACGAAAACCTTTTCCGGCGGGAAATCCGCCCCTTTTTCCGTCTAACCCTATATGCCGCCGTCGGATCAAAACCATAAAATGGAAGAGCTGCTCCGGGCCTACGCCAAAAAGCGCCGCGAGGAGGCCGGGCCGCCACTGGAGTTGTCGCCCGACGCTCGCGCGCGACTCCAGCAGGAGGTCGGGCGCGCCTTGGGCAAAACCACGCCCACGCCCCGGCTGCGGTGGGGACTTCCGATGGCTTGGTGGCTCAGGCTGGCTTTTGGCGGAGCGGCCGTCGCCGTGGTAATTCTGATGGTTCGGAGCAAGCCGCCGCCTGCCGCCGAAACCATGAAACTTGTCAGCGCGAACCAAAGCGAAAAGGCGCGCGAAATCACGCCTGCGGCGCCGCCTCAACCGCAGGAGGACCGGAAGCCCGCCGGCGAACCCTCCGCGCTTGCCAAAGCGGAACCGAACGCCGCGCCGCCTGTTCTCACCGCTCCGGGGCCGGCCCAATTAAAAGATGAATTGGGGACGGTGGCCGCAACCGCCGCCGCGATGCCAGCCACCAACGCCTTGGTTGTGCAGCCCGACGCTGAATTGGCCAGGAATGCCGACGCGGGCGCTCTGGCATTCAATCGTGCCGCCGCCGGCTCCCACGGGATTCCAGCGCCCGGCTCTCCCTCTTCCGCCGAAACGACGCGAGACACGCGGGCGTTCAGGAGTGGCGGCGGCGGGGTTGGAGGGGCTGGAAGCGTTGGCGGCGTTGCAGGCCGCGAGGGCAAGCCTCCCGCGCAACTGGCTTTCAACTATGATGATTTCGCCGCTGCGGATAAATCGGACCTGGCCAAAGCGGGAAAAACGGCCCTGGAAAGTTCGGGCCAATCCACCTTCGCGCAACGGCTGGTCCGGTCAGATCTCTCGTCCGCCCAAAGCGATTCCCCCGTCGCCGGCGCCTACAAGAAGCTCAACTCGCCGCCCCCCGGCGTGCTGGCTTCATTTCAGATTGAGCGGTCTGGCCAGCAGGTTCGCGTTGTGGACGCGGATGGCTCGGTTTATTTGGGGCTGGTGGTGAACGCGGTGGTTCTGGGCAAGCCGCAGTTGGCGGAGCAAAAAGTTCCAATCACGCGCGCCTTCGCGCCGCCGCGCGGAGCCGTTGACGCCGTGCAAAATTCAGGCGCGCTCATGGCGGAAAACAACGTCCAGGCCAATGGGATCGCGAACGCGGGCGAGCCGACGTCCAAGTCGTTTGCGCTTGATTCGGCGCGGCAAAATCAAGCGCAAGCGTATCCAGCGCCGGCGTTCGGCGGCTTGGCCCAGTCGTCGGCCGCGCCACCACAACAAGCCGGCCTGATCGGCGGCTTCACTTTTCAAGTCAGCGGCATGAACCGGAAGCTCCGGCAGAACGTCACCGTCACCGGCGATTTTTTCAGCGCGCCGGTTCCATATCCCGGACAACTCATGCTGGGAGATTCGTCCAACCAACCGCAGAGCTATGCCAACAATAATTCCATGGCGCAAAATGCCGCGCCCAAAGTGCGGGTCTGGCGCGTGACCGGCAAAGTGCAAATCGGCGGCACCAACCAATTTGACCTCGATGCCGTCACCCTTCAGCCCTGATCGGCGATCGCGGCCGCCCCCATGAAGCAAGGCTGATATCATCACCCGGTCAAGCTTTTCGTGCCACGCGCCAGCCTCGGAGTCTTTTGCCAATCGGAAGAAATCCGCGTTATGAGTAAAAAAGATCCATTGCCTCGCAGCGGTTTCCCAATCCGGCGCAAGCCCCCCATTGCTCCACCTCGGACAAGAATTGTGGATTGACGGAACTGACGCAAAGGAGAGACAATCATACTGGGGCAGAAGCCAAAACTTTTGCGCGGAAACCGTGAAACCCGGTGTTGCGATGAGAATTTCATTTGCCTGGTTCAATGCTTTGAAAAGCGGCGGCGGCTCGCTCTGGCCGTGCTTGAGGCCGATGGCCCGCATCCCCCCGGCGCTTTTTCCGCGCGCGCCAGCCATGAATTTCTACTCCTCACCACGTCCTCTTCATTTCCTCAGAGACCTTTTCCGATTGGACGGATCGCCAGACGGGAGCCTCACCCCGAACTGGCGTGTGTGGCAGGGCCGCCGTTCAACCGGCTCAACCCGCGACCCTCCGTAAACCAAATAATAGTCAGACCATGAATATCATGAATACAAAGACATTGGCCGCAGCGGGCGCCATCCTGGTTCTGTCTGCGGTGTTCACACCGGCCCAGCCTCTGGGCACGGCTTTCACCTACCAAGGTTCTCTCGCCGCTGGCGGCCAGCCCGCCAACGGAATGTACGATCTGCAATTTGTGATTTACGATTTGCAGAGCAGCGGCACGCAGTTGGCGCCGGCCCTCACCAACTCCGTCGGCGTCACCAACGGCCTGTTCACCACCACCCTCGACTTCGGTCCCGGCGTATTCACCGGCGAGGCGCGCTGGCTCGGCATCTCGGTGCGCACCAATGGTGGCGGCGCGTTCACTCCGCTGCTGCCGCGGCAAGCGCTTACCCCCGCGCCGTATGCGCTCACGGCCATGCAAGTGACCGGGCCAATTGACGACGCCCAACTCTCCCCCAACATCCCGCGTCTCCATGCGGACCAGACCTTTTTTAGCGGTTCGGTGAGCGCGACTTTGTTCAGCGGCAGCGGGCTGGGCTTGGAGAGTCTGCCTGCCGCCAGCCTGGTCGGCACCGTGCCCGACTCGGCGTTGTCGGGCACTTATTCAGCCCCGCTGACGTTATCCTCATCGGGCAACAGCATGTCCGGCAGCTTCCAAGGCATATTCTCCGGCAACGGCTGGGGGCTGACGAACCTCCCGAACACGACGAATACATTTAACGGCAGCGGGGGGAGCTATTGGGCTTTGAGCGGCAACACCAACATCAGCTCAACGAACTTCTTGGGAACTACCGACAACAATGCCATGGAAGTAAGGGTCAACTCGGCCCGGGTCTTGCGCCTCGAACCTAATGCCACCTGCCCGAATTTCATCGGCGGGTATGCCGGCAACAATGCCGCTGCGAACACGGCGGGCGCGACGATCAGCGGCGGGGGCGCGAGCGGCAGCGTCAATAGTGTGGCGGGCAACTTCGCCACGGTCGGAGGCGGGGTGGCCAACGTGGCTGGCGCGGACGGCGCGACCATCGGCGGCGGTCGGACCAACGTGATCCAGTTCGGCGCGGCCTCTTCGACCATCGGCGGAGGCGAGTCCAGCGTGATCCAGAGCAATGCCAATCAATGCACGGTGGCTGGCGGTGGCAATAATACCATCCAAACCAACTGTCAGTATTCGACCATTGGGGGCGGCCACGGCAACGCCTGCTGGCAAACCGCCTTGTCCTGCGTCATCGCCGGAGGCGCCGGCAACAAGATCTCGAGCAATACGACCTACAGCGCAATCGGTGGTGGCACGGCCAATAACATTGAAACGAGCGCCAGCAGTTCGACCCTCGGCGGCGGGCAGTTGAACAACATTTTCGCCAACGCCCAGTACGCCACGCTCTCCGGGGGCATGGGCAACAGCATCCAGCCCGGTTCGACTTACTCCACCATCCCGGGCGGCAGCGGGAACAGCATCGCCGGCCTCTACAGCTTCGCCGCCGGACGGCAAGCCACGGTCAATAACAACGGCTGTTTCCTGTGGGCCGACTCCCAAAACGCGGCCTTCAACTCCGCCGCTGCGGACGAAGTCGCCTTCCGCTGCCAGGGTGGCGTGCGCTTCACCTCCGGCGTGGGAGGGGCGGTGCCGAATCAAACCGTGTCCTGGGTGCAAGGCAGCGCGTCCTGGAGCTTCACCAGCGACCGCAACACCAAGGAAAACATTACCCCGGTGGATGCGAGGTGCGTGCTCGACAAGCTGTCGCAGCTTCCCCTGAGCGAATGGAGCTACAAGGGCTATCCGCAGCGCCACCTGGGACCGATGGCGCAAGACTTCCACGCCCAATTCCCGCTCAACGACAGCGACACGACCCTGAACGAGGCCGACCTCCACGGTGTGGCGCTGGCCGCCATCCAGGGCTTGAACCAGAAGCTGGAAGAAGAACTTGGAACGGTTCGGACCGAGAACGCGCAGTTGCAGCACAGGCTCGAGAGGCTGGAACAACTCCTCAACGCCAAGAACGGAGGGGCGCAATGAAAACGCCAAGTGTCTTGGAGTGCGGCAAGCACAGGCCGCCTTTGACCGGAGATGGACTTGGCCAATCCCCCCCAAGCGCCGGAAGACCAGCGCGGTCCAAAACGGGGCCGTTCGGGTCCTGGCTTTTACGTTTCATCCTTCTGCCTTCCGCCCTCTGCCTTTGCGCCCAGGCCCAGTACTCCATTGACTGGTACACCGTGGGCGGCGGCGGCGGCGGCGGTGGTGGCGGGATCTATTCCATCAGCGGGACCATCGGCCAAGCCGATGCCGCCACGATGAACGGCGGCGGCTTCACGCTCACGGGCGGGTTCTGGAGCGGCATCGCCGCCGTGCAAACCCCCGGCGCGCCGTGGCTCACGGCCGCGCGCACCTCCGGCAACGCGGTGCTCGTCTCCTGGCCTGCGGCCTCCCCAGGCTGGATATTGGAGGCGACCACGAACCTGTCGGCCCCGTGTGTGTGGACATACATCCCGCCGCCGTACCCGGCCAACAGCACCAACTGTTACTTCATCGAGCCACTGTTGCCGGGAAACAAGTTTTATCGCTTGTATCAAGCGGCACCGGTTTCGATCGTATTCCAGGGAACCAATCGGCAATAGAACTGCCACCGAACAAAGATCCATGATGAAAACAGAACCCAACGAAATGGCCGCCTATGTTTCTTTGGGTTCTCTGGAAGGCCATAAAGCCTCGAACTGACGTGATATGGGAATTCATAGAACCTGAAGTAAATATATGGTCATAGGGGTCACCCATACTTTTGCCTAATTATGCGGTGACCTCATTTGTTTTCCTGCACTCATAGAGATGGTTGTTCAAGGTGTTCCTGCTCCCCATTTGCGGCCGCCGGGCGATTCGCCCAATGGGCAGAGTCGTTTTGTCGTGGCGCGGCATGGGCCAATCTGGGCTGCCGCACCCGGCACGGCAAGCGGAATGGGAAAAAATATGGTTGACCCGGGCCGACTGAACCCTCGGCGCATAGCGCTGACGCTGCAACTTGCCCGCCACTTCGTGGGGCGAGGGAAATCACGGCTCGACTGGAGTTGACCTACCAGGGCGAGGAACAGTAAGCCTGAGGTACGCGCGATGCGGGCGGGCCTTCGATCAGAGGCTCGGGGGAAGCAGCTTACTCGGTCCAGGGCGAAGCCGGGGTTCCGGCGCTGGAGGCTTTGGGCCGTAGGCTGAATGGGGCGGCTGTGCCGGAATGCACTTCGAACAGCCGGGCATGAGTGGCCTTGGCGCCCTCCACCAGTTCGGGGTAAGGACGATCCGTCACGTCCACGAAGCCGATGTTGTAATTCTCGCCATCAAAGCGGCCAAGCACCGGCTCATCGCGCCAGGTGAACCAGTGGGCGCCGAGGAATCCCGGCAACGCCGCGGCCTGTTCGATGTAGTAACGGTAGCCGTTGGCGCGCTCGACCTGATTTTGCGTCTGGACAAGGCCGGCGCCCAAACCATCGGCAGGCACCCCGAAATGAAATTCGCCGATCAGCACGGGGCGGCCGCTAACCCGGTAAGCGCGCTCAACCTGTTTTGTCGGTTCGTACTCATAGACATTGATGCTGCACACGTCGAAGACATGGCCGGCGCGCAACATGGCGTCGGGAACTTCACCCCCGAACCGGATGCCGAGGATGAGGTGATGGGGGTCCTCCCGGCGAATGGCGCCACAGGAGATGGCGAGCTGCTTCTGGAACGCGGCGATGACGAAATTGGTGCGGCGTTCGGGAGTGTCGCCCGCTTTGAGGAATTCCTCGAGTTTGAAGCGCGTCTCCGTTTCGGGGCCTTTGAGGATCATGTCCACGACTTCGGTCTCGCGGTTGGCCCACGGGGGTTCGTTGCCGATGAAATAGCCGAGCACCAGCGGGTCGTTCTGGCGCGGCGCGCACAGCCGGACAGCGGTTTGTTCAGCCGTGCGCGCGAAGGCGTCGGAATAGACATCGGGCAGGCCGAGGAAGCTGTTCGATCCCCTGGATGCAGCGACCATAACAATGTACGGCTTGTTCATTCCCTGGGCGCCGGTGTTGAATCCCCAGGCGTCGAGGCGTCGGGCCTGGAGGCTGGAGGGGAGATTGGTTTGCGCATTGGCACCACCTCCGCGGCCCCCGCGGCCCCCGAGACCATTGCAACTGGTGGACAGGAACAAGTGGCCGTGCGGGTCCACGAACCACCATTTGCCGTCAATTTGTTCCACGTGGAAAAAGCCGGTCGCCTGCGCGTGAGTGTTGGTGTAGCCGCCGTATTGACAATAACCGAAATCACCGGGCTTGAGGGATTTGTCTTCGTCGGCGCGTTCCTGGTCGAGTTGCGCGCGGCTTTGGATTTTGCGCGGCCAATCGGCGTAGGCCCATTGGCCGAATTCATCCAGCACGGGTGTCTTTTCCAGGAACTTCGAGCCTTCGTCCTCCTTCGAGAGCCGGACGGCGCGAATCTCGACCGCCGGTTTGTTAATCGGGTAATCCATGACGAAAGCCAGGGACTGGACGGCGGCGAGGTCGCCGAAGGGGCCCCAGACGGACATCCAGAAGGAATCGGTGCGGCGGTTGTTGACAGAGGCCAGGTCGGAGCCTTTCTGGTCACGGCCTTTCAAGAAGCTCAGCGGGATGGAGGCGCGGAGCCAGACGTTCTGGCCGAAGGGCTGGAGCATGATGCGGCGTGGGCCGTTGGCGGTGTAAACCCAGAGCGAAAATCGCTGGGGGGAGGAGGTGCGAATTTCCAGGACGAGATAATTGTAAGGGGACCAATCGGAGGGCAGGCCGGGGTTCAGGTCATTCAATGCCCACTTTTGCTCCGACTTGACGCCATCGAATACAAGGCGCCGAACCGCGCCCTCAGCCGGCGTGGAGGCGACCGCGCCGGCGGGCGCAGAGACGTCGTCGAGAATTTGAATGATCGTGGACGGGCCGAGGTCGGCGGGCGGCGACCAGGAATGCAAAGCCCACACGACTTTTTTGTCCGGCGTGACTTCGATGGCCTGCACCGGGGCGTTGGCCGAGTCGGCCTTGCCCGACCACTGGTTGAACCAGTTGTTGATGATTGTGTTTCCGTTGGGCAGGCGGGTCGCAATTTGCGGGTTGGAGAGCTTGTAATCCGGGGCGTCGGCGGCAGTCCATTCCCAGACGGTTTCGCCTTTGCGATTGATCTCGCGCACGAATTTCCGGTTGCTGGCGGCCAAAATGTTTCCGTTGGGGAGCGGCGTGGCCGACCAGATGCCCGGCACGTCCACCGACCAAAGCGCCTTGCCGTCCGGGTCATACTCGACGGCTTTTCCAAGGTCCATGTGCGCGACCAGAACCGTGCCCGCGTCCGTCAACCGGGCGTGGCGGAACTGGCCGTGGACGCTGTTGGTGTCTTTGACCGGCAACTCAAACTGATTTTGGATTTCGCCGGTGGTTTTGCTGATAACGATGAATTTGGCGGGATTTCCGTTCTGGATGAACCACACGCGGTTCGTGCCGATGGGCTGGGCGGTGTGGATTTCCGTTTTGGCGGGCGCGTCAAAATTCCAGACCACTTGTTTGTCCGGGGAGATTTCGGTGATGCCAAACTGGTGGGCAAAAAGAATGTTCCCGTCCGGCTCCAACACCGCGTCGCTGATCTCGCCCCGGCCAGGATGCGTATAGGACCAGACGATTTGGCCGCCGCGAACAATGAAAAGCCGCTCCTCCTTCGCCTCGCCCGCGTAAAAGAAATCATGCTGCGCGAGGCCCTTGCCGGGCAACACCGCTGGAGCTTGCGGCGGATTGGTGGCGGCGGGCAGGTTGGTTTGCGCCACGCCGTGATCGCTGAACCAAAGCAGGGCCGTGTCGGCAGAAAATCCGCGCAAAGCCATCATCAGGCAAAAGGATAGCCGGTGAAATCTTTTCGAAAAGCGAGAGGAATTCATGCGGCGTACTCGATTCACAACTGGCATGGCTTGGACCGATCCTGCCCGCCGCGCTCGGCACGTCAAGCGAAATGGCAAAAGCATGGGTTGCAAATGAAGCCGTTCCGCCTTAGATTGGGCTTGGATTCGCCCGTGTGAATCCCGCAAGAGACTCGTATCCGACATGGACACGCCGATACTGATTCTGGCTTCGGCCTCGCCGCGCCGCGCGGAATTGCTGCGCCAACTGCGGCCGAAATTTCAGGTCGTGCCCAGCCAGGCGGAGGAAATTCACGCGGAGCACTTGAGCGCCGGCGAGCTTGCGCTGGTCAACGCCTACCGCAAAGCCCGCGCCGTCTCCAAGCAGTTTCCCGACGCCGTCATCATCGGGGTGGACACGCTGGTGGCGGTGGGAAGAAGGATTTTGGGCAAGCCACGGACGTTGGAGGAGGCCTGCCAGATGCTGGTGTTTCTGCAAGGGCAGACGCACCAAGTAACCACGGGGGTCTGCCTGATTCATTTGCGCGGGCACCGCCAGAGAGTTTTTTGCGAGCAAACCGACGTGAAGTTCCGCCCGCTGACCCTGCCCCAAATCCGGCGCTATCATCAGCGGGTCAATCCGCTGGACAAAGCCGGCGCCTATGGCATCCAGGAAAAGGGGGAGGTGCTGGTGGAATCCATCTCCGGTTCCTTCAGCAACGTCGTCGGCCTGCCAATGGAAAAGCTGGAGAGGGAATTGGACGCCTTCCTGGAAAACCTTGCCGCCAAGCCGCCGCCCGCCAGACGCGCGCCAGGTTTCGCTTCGCCAAAACCGCCGTCCTCGCGCCTTAGGCTTTAGGCTTTCTTCCAAAACTCCAGGGGTAAGGCATGAGAAAGTACTGGTACGTGATGAAGATCGGGGTTGAGAACACGCTGGTGTACCGATTCAATTTTTTCTTCCGGGCGGGGGCCTCGCTCATCCCATTGCTGGCCACCATTTACCTCTGGCAGACCATCTACCGCGGCCAGCAGCCCGAGATGGCCGGCTACACCCTGCCGGCCATGATCTCCTATTACCTGCTGGTCACCATCGTGGACACACTGACGGCGGTGAACGAAGACGACTGGCAGATCGCCGCGGACATCAAGGACGGGAACATCAGCCAGTTCCTGCTCAAACCGATTGATTACCTGGCCTACCGGATTTGCCTGTTTCTTTCGGGGAAGCTGATCTTCACGGCGGTGTCCCTGGCGCCGGTCGGGATTTTCATGTTTTGCTTCCGCCACTATTTCGTCGCGCCGCCGGGATGGGAGATGACGGGATGTTTTCTGCTGTCTGTCCTGCTGACGGGGCTGCTGCAATTTTTTATGTCCTACACCATGGCGCTGCTGGCGTTCTGGTTGCTGGAAGTTTCGACGGTGATCTTCATGCTGTTTGCCCTGGAATACATTGCCGGAGGACATTTGTTTCCGCTGAACATATTGCCCGCCGGGCTGGCGGCGGCGCTGGATTGCACGCCTTTTCCCTACCTGCTCTATTTTCCGGTGAGCATTTATCTGGGGCAGACCGGCGGAGCGGCCCTCTGGCGCGGCCTGGCCATCCAGTGCGGCTGGGTGGCGCTGTTTTACTGGGTGGCGCGGTGGGTCTGGCAGCGGGGAATCCGGTCTTATACCGCGGTGGGCGGATGATGTGAACGCGAAATTACCCAACGAAGCGTGGCGGCACCTGGGCATTTACCGGGCGCTCTGGCGCAATTCGGTGGCGCGGGAGATGGGTTTCAAAAGCAATTTCCTGCTCTGGATTGTGGTGGAATTGCTCTGGTTCGGCTTGCAGTTGAGTTTCATCAGCGTGATTTATCTGCACACCGACCACATCGGCACCTGGACCAAATGGCAGGTGATGATGCTGGTGGGGGCCAGCCATTTCATCCAGCAGATCTTCCAGGCGTTTTTCCTGACCAATTGCACCGCGCTTTCCGAACTCATCCGCACCGGGCGGCTGGATTTCATGCTGCTCTTGCCGGTGAACACCCGGTTTTTGATCTCGCTGCGGCAGGTGGACCTGGGCGGATTTGTCAACGCCGCTTCCGCGCTGGGCGTGATGGGCTACGCCGCCCGCCAACTGCACCTGACGCCGTCGGCGGGGCAGATTGCCGGATTTCTTCTGCTGTGCGTGGCGGGGATCGTGGTGCATTACTCGCTCATGTTTCTGCTGGCCAGCGTGGCGTTCTGGACGGTGCGGGCGCAGGGAATCGTCTGGGGTTATTACAACCTCTTCAACATCGCCCGGCTGCCCGACGCCGCCTTCCGTGGCTTTTTCAAAGCCTTCTTTCGCTTCGCCATCCCGATGCTCCTGGTGGCCAACGTGCCGGTGAAATTGCTGACCGGGCGGCTGCAATCGCCGCTGGAAATGGCGTTGCTGGCGGGGATGAGCTTGGTCTGTTTTGCGGCGTCGGAGTTATTCTGGAGGCTTTCCCTGAAGCGCTACACCAGCGCCAGCGCCTGACCCGGGCCGGCGGGCGTTACAAATCTTTGCCATTCTTCATGCAGGCCGCGATCAGGGCCAAAAAAGCCCCCAGGGCGACCGCGGCAACGCCGAAAAGCCTCTCCATCCCGGTGAGCGGAACGGGGCTTTTATACATGACAATCAGCGCCAGCGCCACCAGCAGCAAGTCCGCGCCAAAGAGGTACCAGCGGGGAATGCGCCCCCGGCCCGGCGCGGCGGCGGGCGGCTGGCCGCGCAGGAGCGAACGCATGCCTGTGCCGGCCGGCTTGGCAGCCTCGTTGGCGGCGGACGGGGACGCGGCCTCCCCGCTTCGGGGCTGGCCCATGAGCGCGTCCAATTTCCGACCAATGACCGGCTTTGCCACGACGCCAGCCTGCGCGAAGAATGGAACGGACACAATTACAAATTGGAGATCAGAATAATTCCTCCTTTCATTGAACTTTTTATCGCGTCGGGCATTCCACTGATAGTAAATGCTGGTGGTGGCTGAACGCGAACAATTGCCGGTGGAGCAGGCCAAAGCCGGGGAACCGGAGGCCTGGAGCGTGCTTTTTCGGCGCTACCAATTGCCTTTGTATGTCTATGTTTTCGAACTGGCCCGCGACGAACAGACGAGTCTGGACATCGTGCAGGAGACTTTTATTGCCGCCGTCCGCCATATTGGCAGCCTGCGCGAAGAGGCCAAATTCGGTGGCTGGCTCTTCGGCATCGCGCACCAAAAATGCGCGCAACTGTGGCGCAAACAGAACCGCGCGGCGGCCCTGCGGGATGAAATCGCGGAATCGGCTCCCGATCTGGATGACGGCCCGGACGAGTTGCTCATCCGCCGGGAACAGGAGGAGGAGTTCATGAGGTTGCTTAACGAGCTCGGCGCGCCACACCGCGCGGTGTTGGTGCTCCATTTTGTGGAGGATTTTTCGCTGGAACAAATTGCCGAGATCACCGAAACGCCGGTCGGCACCGTGAAATCGCGGCTGCACTACGCCAAGCAAGCCCTGCGGAAAATTTTGGAGGACAAATGAAAACACCCCGGGAAATCTTGTTGCAGCAACATCAAGCGGCCACGCCGAAACTGGATGCCATCCGGGCGGGGGTGGTGGCGGGAATCGCCCGCCCGCCGGCGCGGGAAACGATTTCATGGCGGGAAATTGCGCGGTCGTTGCGCTGGCACCTCGCGGCCTTGAGCGCAGCGTGGGTGGTGGTGATGATTCTGAACATTGATCACTCCCCCAGCGCGGTGGCGATGATCCCGCGCGAGAAAATTCCGTCCCCGCAACAACTCTGGGCGTCGCTGCGCGAAAGCCGCCGGCTGCTCCTGGAATTCAGTGACGCGCCGGTGGTGGAAATGTCCGCCGTGCCGGGACGCCAGAGTGAAATGGAACCTCAACAAATGGTGGTATAAAATGAACGATCAAGCAAAAGCAGAGCCTTCGATTTGGGAGCGCAGCAACATCGTCCGTTCTTTCCGCTGGCTGTGCAGTTGGCGGGGAATTCGGCGCGTTTTGATTGTGCTGGCCTGGACCGTGACGATCATCGGCCTGTGGTACGGGGAGGAAAACTGGCGCGGGCGGCACGCCTGGAACCGATATCGGGAAGCCACCGAAGCGCGCGGAGTGTCGCTCGATTACGCCACTTACATTCCAAAGTCCGTGCCCGATGAGCAGAATTTTGCCGCGACGCCATTCCTCAAGACATTTTTTCAACCCAGCCTTTCCATACTTACGAACGACCTCTGGCTCCGCGCGGTTGATCATATTGCTGAAACCACCATCGTGAAGGAGAAGAACCGCCGGCGCTTTACGGACCTGGTGGCGTGGCAATTGGCTTCCGCCGCGCTCCAAAGCGGCCCCTTAAAGCGCGGACAGAAATTTGAGACGGATAACGCCGACCCAGCCGCGAGGGGGGCGGCGGCTCCGGCGGTTCTGGAAGGAATGCAACCTGACGCAGCGGTGTTTGCGGAACTTCGCGCCGCCAGCAGCCGGGAGTATGCGCGGTTTGCGGTGGTTTATGACCTGGAAAATCCCTGGGCAATTTTGCTGCCGCATCTGGCCAGGGTAAAGCAGACCGTGCAACGCTTGAACCTGGAAGCTTGCGCGGAACTGGCGGCGGGCCAGACCGACCCGGCTCTGGCCGATGTGAAATTGATGCTTTCCCTATCCGACTCCATCAAATCAGAGCCGTTTTTGATATCATTTTTGGTGCGCGTGGCTTGCGTTCAGATTGCGATTCAACCGGTTTGGGAGGGCCTGGCCGAGCATCGCTGGACCGACGCCCAATTGCAGGAACTCCAAGCGCGTTTCTCGGCCTACGATTTTCTGACCGACATGGAACAGTCGCTCAAGGCGGAACGAGCGGTGGGAACACTGACGGCTGATCTTCTCAGGAAGAAGGGCCTTGCCTATCTCGTGAACGTCGGGTCTGATAATGGCAGCCAGGAGCAGTTTAGCAAGTTGGTTGCCTACTGCATCGGCCGGGTCGTGCCGTCCGGATGGTATGACCAGGAGAAGTTGAATTACAACAGGCTGTTCGACGCCCAGTTTCAAGGCGTCGTGGATCCGGCCGCGAAAAGAATTTTCCCTTCTTTGGCCGCTTCCAATGCCAACGTAGTTGACACGCAAACAGCCTTCGCCTTCCTGCACGGCCGCGTCATCGCCAGGCTGCTGCTGCCGGGGCTTAAGAATATTCCCGTTAAGACCGCCAGAGCCCAGACCACCGCCGACCAGGCCGCTGTGGGCTGCGCCTTGGAGCGATACCGCCTGGCTCACGGCCAATTTCCTGAAACATTGGAGGCGCTGACGCCGCAGTTTATGTCCCGCCAGCCCAACGATGTCATCACTGGCCAGCCTTACAAATATCGCCGCGCCGATGCCGGCCAATTTGTTCTCTACTCCGTCGGCTGGAATGAAAAAGACGACGGCGGCGTGCCCGGCCAAACCTTGTTCGATATGACGCAAGGCGACTGGGTCTGGCAGTATCCCGCAATCCTGCCATAGTGCCGAAGTTGCTGTCTCGCCCCCTTCGGGTCCACGTTTTGCTTAAGAGCTGTGCTTCTTAATGAAGCCCTCCCAGGCTTCACTGCCCCTCCGAGCACATTTTCAGGAACCCGGCTTCGTCAATGACCTTCACGCCCAGTTCCCTGGCCTTGTCCAGTTTTGACCCGGCCTCAGCGCCAGCCAGAACGAAGGCGGTGTTTCTGCTGACGCCGCCGCTGACTTTGCCGCCGAACGATTCGATGAGGGCGGCGGCCTCCTCGCGGGTCATGGTGGGCAGCGTGCCTGTCAACACAAACGACTTGCCGGCAAAGGGCCGCCCCTCCTTCTTCGCCGCCGCCTTTTCCCCGCGGGGATGAATGCCCAGGTCCCTCATGCGCGACAGAATTCCCCGCCCGGTTTCGGACGCGAAAAAATCGAGCACGCTTCGCGCGGCGACCGGTCCGATTTCGGTGACGATGGCCGGCTCCTTCTCGTCTTTTCTCTTGCTCGGTTTGGCGAAGCCCGCTTCGAGGAGCCGCTGCATGGCGGCTTCGACTTCCGATTTCATTTCTTCGTAACGCGCCGGATTCTCGCGGCGAATCTGGCGGGCTTGTTCGGATTTCTCGTGATAGACCACCACATCCTGGAGAAGGCGCGAATGGGCGGCGTCTTCGATGGTGTCGTGAAAAGCGGCGAGCTGCGCGGCGGTGGTTTTGCCAACCTCGGGGATGGCCAGGCCGAAGAGCCAGCGGGAGAGAGGGGCGGTTTTGGCGCGTTCGATGGCCTGGATGGCTTTGGCGGCGTTTTTGGGGCCGAAAACGCGGGGCGCGTCGTCGGCGCCGAGATTCAGCGCGGCCAGCGGCCCGGCTTTCAACTCAAACAAGTCCAGCGGCGCGCGCACCAGGCCGCGCTCGACCAATTTATCGGCCACGATCCCGCCCACGCTCTCGATGTCCAGCGCGCCGCGGGCGGTGAAAAACTCAATCCGGCGGGTGGCCTGGGCGGAGCAATGCAGATTTTCGCAGCGCCAGGCCACATACTGTGGATCCCGCCGGACCGGGCCGCCGCAGACGGGACATTTTCCCTGGATGTGCCGGAGAAAATCAAAAGGCGCGGCGCCCGGAGGACGAAGGGATTCGACCACGCCAACAACCGCCGGGATGACTTCGCCAGCTTTCTCGACCACCACCGTGTCGCCGATGCGAATGTCTTTGCGTTTGATTTCGTCTTCGTTGTGCAAGGTGGCGCGGCTGATGGTGCTTCCGGCCAGAAAAACCGGCTCCAATTCCGCCACCGGCGTGAGGACGCCGGTGCGCCCGACCTGGACGGTGATGGCGTTGAGTTTGGTGCGGGCCTGCTCGGCGGCGTATTTGTAGGCGATGGCCCATCGCGGCGCTTTGGCGGTGTAACCCACCTGGTCGCGCAGGGCGATGTCGTTGAGTTTTATGACGGCGCCGTCGGTTTGGTATTTGAAACCATGGCGAAGGGTGTCCAGTTCGGCAATGGCGGCGAGAACTTCCGCCTCAGAATGGCAAAGCCAGATTTTTTCAGGCGTCTTGAACCCAAGTTGGCCGAGCCAGCGCAGCCATTCATGGTGCGTGGCGGGCGTAGGCCCGCCTTCGACAAGACCGGTGCCGTACAAAATGGCGTCGAGCGGGCGTTGGGCGACGATGCGCGGATCCAGTTGCTTGAGGGAACCGGCGGCGGCGTTGCGCGGATTGACAAACGCCTCCTCCCCGGCGGCGAGGCGCTGCTGGTTGAGTTTCTGAAATCCGGCGCGCGGCAGATAGACTTCGCCGCGCACTTCCAGCACGCGGGGAAGGGGAAATCCCGCGGCGTCTTTTGGAAGGAGTTGCAGCGGGATTGAACGGATGGTTTTGAGGTTGGCGGTGATATCGTCGCCGGTCGTGCCGTCCCCGCGCGTCGAACCCACCGTGAGCCGGCCGTCCTCGTAGCGAAGATTCACGGCCAGGCCGTCAATTTTCGGCTCCACGGTCCATTCGAGTTTCTCGTCAGGAACGAGGCGCTGGACGCGGGCGAGAAAATCGCGCGCCTCGTCCTGCGAATAGGTGTTGTCCAGGCTGAGCATGGGCGCGGCGTGGCGGACGGGTTGGAACGCTTTCAGCGGTTCGCCGCCGACGCGTTGGGTGGGGGAATCGGGCGTGCGCAGGGCGGGGAACTCCTTTTCCAGATCGGCCAGTTCGCGGTAAAGGCGGTCGTATTCCTGGTCGGCGATAATCGGCCGGGCCAGGACGTAGTAAAGATGATCGTGGCGGCGAATCTCCGCGGCGAGTTCATCGTGGCGCGCCTGGGCTTGGGCCGGTGTCATGGCCAACATTTACGCCGCCGGAGCGCCGGGAGGCAAATGGTAAATTGAGAATCCGGGAAAATGTTTGCCAGAGGCGGCAAGTTGCTCAAAGTTGTTGGAAGGTATTGTTTTGATTTTTTTATGGATGTTGGACGCACTGGTTTTGGAACGTGGAACGGGGGGCGGTTTATGAATTTTGGCCAGGCGCTGCCGGAGGAACGCTGGATCAAACTGGTCCGCCACGCCTACGATCGGGGCATTCGCACGTTTATGACGGCCGATGTCTTTGGCGCCGGCGCGGCGGATGAAATGCTGGGCCGCGCCCTGGCCGGCCTGCCGCGCGCCAGTTATTGCCTGGTGGGCGCGGTGGGTCATGACTTTTACAAGGGACAACGACAGGGGGCGCGGGGTTATCCCCGTTTCACCGACCCGGCGTTGCGTCCCCCGCGGGATTATCACGGATATTTGCGGATGGCGACGGAGAAATCGCTGGAACGCTGCCGCGCGCAGAAATTCGATCTCCTGCTGCTGCACAATCCCGACTCGACAGGCTACGGGAGCGAGCGCGTCTGGTTGGCGATGGACAAAATCAGGGAGGAAAAACTGGCCGACCGCCTCGGCATCGCGCCCGGTCCGGCCAACGGGTTCACTTTGGACCTGATTCTTTGCTGGGAGCGGTTTGGGCCGTTGCTGGATTGGGCGATGATTATTCTGAATCCATTGGAGCCGTGGCCGGGCCGGCTGGTGTTGCCGGCGGCGGTCAAACACGACATCCATCTGGTGACGCGGGTGGTGGATTATGGGGGCCTGTTCCATGACGATGTCCGGGCCGGGCACGAGTTTCCGGCCCAGGATCACCGGTCCTTTCGCCCGGCCGGCTGGGTGGAGGCGGGACGGGAAAAGATGGACCAGATGCGGCCCATCGCGGAAAAGCACAACCTCACCATGCTGCAACTGGCCTGCCTCTGGACCCTCGCCCAGCCCTCCGTCAAAAGCGTCGTGCCGACGCTGATCCAGGAAGCCGGGACCGACAGCCGGACGATTGAGAGCAAGGCGGACGACCTGGCGGCGCTGCCGGAAATCAAGTTTTCGGAGGAGGAAGTTGAACTGATGGCGCGCGTGGGGGAAAACCAGGGTTGCATGACTTTGAAAGGGGCCAACCGCAGCCATACGGGACTGGCGGAACCGGATCGTTGGGGATTGACAGCCGACCTGGAAGCCGTCGGGCGCCGGTGGGGCATCAATCCCGATCAGGACCTCATCTGCACTCACCAGGATGTGGCGCGGTGAACTGAAATTCTCCTCGGGAGCGTGAACCTTTGGCCAGCCGCCTCATGCGCGAGCCATGACTCAGCACAAGACAATCTATTTCGATTACAATGCCACGACGCCGCTTGACCCGCGGGTGCGCGAAGCGATGCTGCCGTTTTTGGGGGATGTCTATGGGAATCCGTCAAGCGTCCATCATGTCGGCCGCCGCGCCCGATCTCTTCTGGACGATGCCCGCGATCAGGTGGCCCACATATGGGGAAGCAGGCCCAGTGAAGTTGTTTTCACCAGCGGCGGCACGGAAAGCAATAATCTGGCGATCTTTGGCGCGGCTCGGCTTTTGCGGGACAAAGGGCGGCATTTAATCACCTCCCGCATCGAGCATCATGCGGTGCTCAATTGCTTTGAATATTTGGAGAAAAAGGAGGGTTTCGCGGTTTCTTACCTGCCCGTTAACGCTGAAGGGTTGGTTTCCCCGGATGATTTGGTCAAGGCGATTCGCCCGGAAACGATCCTGGTTTCCATCATGGCGGCCAACAATGAGATTGGCACGGTTCAACCTGTCGGGATTCTGGGCGAAATTTGCCGGTCGCGGGGCGTCATTTTTCATACCGACGCGGTGCAATGGTTTGGCAAAGAGCATTTTGAATCCATTCATCAATTCAACGCCGATCTGGTTTCCATCTGCTCCCACAAGTTTCATGGGCCAAAAGGCGCGGGAGCTTTGTTTATTCGCTCTCCTCTTCATCCTGACCCTGTTCTTTTTGGAGGCGGCCATGAAAATGAGCGGCGGGCCGGAACCGAGAACATGGCCGCCATCATCGGTTTTACCGAAGCGCTGGCCTGCTTCGTTAAAACGCCCGTCTTTCCCGCTCAGCTTTTGTGTTCTCTCACGACCAGGCTGATTGACTTTCTGGGTTCGTTGGAAGGCGTTAACTTTCGCGGTTCTCTGCGGAATCGTCTTTCCAACACCGTGGCGTTTACCGTTTCCGGCTGCGACAGCATCACTTTGCTCGCGGGTCTTGACCTCGTTGGGATTTGCGCTTCCGGCGGCGCGGCTTGTTCGGCTGGGTCTGTGGCCCCTTCGCATGTTTTGCTTGCTTTGGGGGTTGAAAACCGCCTTGCCAATTCACTGCTTCGTTTTTCTCTCGGTCGGGACTCAACCCTGGAAGAAGTTGAAACGGTTAAAGGCGCTCTGAGCGATGTCATCAAGCAGGCGCGTTGCCTTTGAGATGCCTGTGAATTGCTGGTGGCCTTTGGTAATAAGCCGGTTTTTTCCCTCTTTCACGATTTCTAGCGGGCCTTTGCACACAACGTTTTTTCTTCGCAAGTGTTTGCCTTTGCCTTGACACCGGGGCTTGTTTCTATTATTCACAACCCTTAATAATAATCTTTCCTTGTACTTAGGAATATCATATTAAGAGGGACGCATGAATCTGAGCATCGCCAAAGATCAACTTATCCACGGACTGCAATCAGTCCAAAACGTTGTGAGCACACGGACCACGCTGCCCATTCTTTCCAATGTGCTGATGCGCGCTGAGGACAACAAGCTGGACTTCACCGCCACCGATCTGGATGTGACGATCAGTTGCACCGTGGAGGCCAACGTTAAGAAAAAGGGGGCAACCACTATTCCGGTGAAGCGTTTTTTTGGGATTGTGAGGGAATTGGGCAGCCCGGAAATTGAGTTGGAAGTGGATGAGAAACACGCCTGCAGCGTGCGAGCGGGGGCCTCGTTTTACAAGATCAACGGACTGAGCGCCGATGAATTTCCGCCAATTCCAAAATTTAAGGAGGACAAGAAAATTGTCCTGCCACAGGAGAAAATCAAGAGCATGTTGCGCAAGACTTCTTTTGCGATCTCCAACGACGAATCGCGCTATGTGCTGAACGGGATTTACATCATGCTCAAAGAGCACAAGCTGACAATGGTGGCCACAGATGGACGCAGGCTGGCTTTGGTGGATGAAGAAGTGGACATCCCGGAGAACAGCCAGGGTGAATTTATCATGCCAACCAAGGCGGTCAATGAGATGGCACGGCTGCTCGGAGACAAAGGCGACGTGGAGATGAAATTCAGCGAGAATCAGGCCGCCCTGACCCTCAAGGATGAAAAAGGCAATTCAATTATCCTCATTTCAAAACTGGTGGAAGGAAATTATCCGAATTACAAGCAGGTCATTCCAAGTGAAACCAAGGAGCGGGTGGCTCTCCCGCGAGAGGAATTTTTGGCGGCGTTGCGCCGGGCGCAAATCATGACCAGCGACAAGGCGAATTCCGTAAAGTTGAGCATCGAGCGCAACAATCTGGCCATTACTGCCAATTCCCCGGAAGTGGGAGAGGCGCGGGAAAGCCTGGCGATTAATTACAACGGGAAGAACCTGCAAATCGCCTTCAACCCGGCTTATTTGATTGAACCTCTTGGCGCCCTGACTGAGGACGAAGTTTTTCTCGAATTGATTGATGAATTAAGTCCGGGCGTCCTGAAGATCAACGGACCGTTCCTTTATGTCGTCATGCCAATGCGCTTGACTTAAAGCCTCTTCCGGCGCGAACCAGGCAATCTGAGCCTGCAAAACGGGAGGACTCTCATCTTGTGAATTTCCCGTGAACAAGAATTAACAAGATTGCCGTGCCGCGCCGGGCCGGAGCGGTAGAATTGTTTCCATGAGCCATTACCAAAGCGCTTTGGAAGCGACGGAAGAACACCTGCTCGCCCTCAAATCCAGCGGGGTCAGGTTCCTGAACGTGCAAGCGGAAACGCTGTTCGATCTCCAACAACCGGCGCCGGAACAACTGGGGAACAGCGAGAACCACGAATCAGGAATTGAGAAACAGAAGGTTGCGGAGATTCAGCAACACCAGGCGCCGCCAACCAGCGCGGCGCCACCGGCGGAAGCGGTTTCATTGCGGGAGAAAAAAGAAGCGGCGATGGCGGAACTGAGGGGACGGGCGCTCGCCTGCCTGAAGTGCCCGCATTTGGCCAAGGCGCGGCAAAAGGTGGTGTTCGGGGTGGGGGACATTCATGCCCGGCTGATGTTTGTCGGCGAAGCGCCGGGAGCGGACGAGGACGCGCAGGGCGAACCGTTTGTGGGAGCGGCCGGGCAATTGTTGACACGCATCATCAAGGCAATGGGCTTCAGCCGCGAAACCGTTTACATCGCCAATATCTTGAAATGCCGGCCGGACACTCCGGGGCAAACCGCCGGCAATCGCAAGCCGACGCCGGAGGAAATGAAAACCTGCCTGCCTTATTTGCTGGCACAGATTGATTTGATCCAGCCGCGCGTCCTGGTGGCGCTGGGCGCCACGGCCATGGAAGGCTTGCTGGGCAAAGACGAAGGAATCGGCAAACTGCGCGGCCACTTCCAGATGTTCCGCGACATCCCGCTCATGCCGACTTTCCATCCGGCTTATTTGCTGCGCAATCAGGCCATGAGGGAGAAACGGAAAGTGTGGGAGGACATGCTGCAAGTCCTGGAGAAATTAGGGGCCGAGATCAGCGAGAAGCAGCGGGGATTTTTTCTCCAACGCTGAGAGCCGGCATGGGACTGTCAACCACAAATAATATCCCTTTCGCCGGCGGGGGCGACCTGTTAGAAAGCAGCGCATGGCAGCAAAATTAACCATCGGATTCTTGGGCGCGGGCAAAATGGCCGCCGCGCTGGCCAAAGGCTTCCTCTCCGCCGGTTTGGTCAAACCCGGCCAAATCCTGGCCAGCGACCTGGTCCCGGCGGCGCGAACCGCCTTTGCCGCGGCAACAGGCGCCAGGGCAACCGCCTCCAATGCCGAGGTGGCGAAGTTCGCCAGCCTGCTTGTCCTGGCGGTCAAGCCGGGCCAAGTGAACGAGTTGCTGGCGGAAATCCGCCCACAGGTCACGCCGCGGCACCTGCTGGTTTCCATCGCCGCCGGGGTGACGATTGCCCAATTGGAAGGGAACCTCGGCGCCGGCGCGCGGGTCATTCGCGTCATGCCCAACACCCCCGCGTTAGTCGGCGCTTCGGCGTCCGCCTATTCGCGCGGCAGAACGGCCACCCCGGCGGACGGAGCTTTGGCGCAACGCCTTTTGGGCGCGGTCGGGATCGTCTTCGAGTTGAAAGAGTCGTTGCTCGATGCGGTGACCGGGTTGAGCGGGAGCGGGCCGGCTTACGTCTATATGATCATTGAAGCGTTGAGCGATGGCGGCGTGGCGGCGGGTTTGCCGCGCGAGGTGGCCACCAAGCTGGCCGCGCAAACGGTCTTGGGCGGGGCCAGGATGGTTTTGGAAACGGGCCTGCATCCCGGCGCGCTCAAAGACATGGTGACCAGCCCTGGCGGCACGACCATCGAAGGCCTGCACGAATTGGAAAAAGGAAAAATCCGCGGTGTTTTGATCAGCGCGGTCCGGGCGGCCGCGGAGAAGTCGAAAAAACTTGGCCAGGGGTGAGGAAGTCAAGAATTGCGGACTGGAAATTGAACTATGAGACGACAACTTGCTCTTCCCCGCGCGTGGCGAAGAATCGTTGCGGTCACCTGTGGCTTGGCGGCGGCGGCGGCTTTTGCCCAACAGCCGCCCATCAAACTGGAAGTGGATGCGACGGACGCGCCGCGCAAAATCCTCCACGCCCGAATGCAGATCCCCGCCCATCCCGGCCCGCTCACTCTCCTCTACCCGAAATGGATTCCGGGCGAGCATGGGCCGACCGGCCCGGTCACCGATCTCGCCGGCTTGAAAATCAACGCCCTCGGCCAGCCCGTCCCCTGGCAGCGCGACGCCGAAAACATGTTCGCCGTTCATCTCCAAGTGCCGGCGGGCGCGGACATGCTGGAGGTGAACCTGGATTTTCTGCTCCCGCCCAGCAGCGGCGGCTTTTCCTCCGGCGCGTCTGCCACGGCGCAGTTGCTGGACCTGAGCTGGAACCAGGCGCTGCTTTATCCAGAAGGCGTCAAAGCGAGCGATGTCAAGTACATGGCGTCGCTGCGGCTGCCGGCGGGGTGGAAGTTCGGCACCGCCCTTCCCGTCGAAAACCAATCCCCCTCCGCCGTCTCTTTCCTGCCGGTGTCGCTCGAAACGCTGGTGGATTCGCCGGTGATCCTGGGGGCTTTTTTCCGCCGCATTGATCTGACTCCGGGCGGCGCTCCGCCGCATTGGCTCGACCTGGTGGCCGACAGCGCGGCGGCGTTGGAAATCAAGCCGGAGGACACGAGGCATTTCTCGCATCTGGTGGCGGAGACCGGGGCGCTCTTTGGGGCGCGGCATTATCGCGGCTACCATTTTCTGCTCACGCTGAGCGACCACGTGGCGCAATTCGGCCTGGAGCACCATGAGTCGAGCGACGACCGGTTGGGGGAAAAGTACTTGACGGATGAGGAGACGCGCAACACCCACGCCTATTTGCTCTGCCACGAGATGGTCCATTCCTGGAACGGCAAGTACCGGCGGCCGGAGGGGCTGGCGACGCCGGATTTCCAAAAGCCGATGAGGACCGAGCTGCTGTGGGTCTATGAGGGCCTGACCGATTATCTGGGAATCGTGTTGACGGCGCGCAGCGGCCTCTGGACCAACGGCAACTTCGAGGATTACCTGGCCCTCGAAGCGGCCCAACTGGATCACACGCCGGGCCGCGCCTGGCGTTCGCTGGCCGACACGACGATCGCCGCCCAATTGCTCTATGAGGCGCGGGACGAGCAGGAATCTTGGCGGCGCAGCGTGGATTTTTATGAGGAGGGCGATTTGATCTGGCTGGAGGCGGACGCGCTGATCCGCCAGCAAACCCGGGGCGCGAAATCGCTGGACGATTTTTGCCGGAAGTTCTACGGCGGCGAAAGCGGCCCGCCCAAGGTGTTGCCTTATACGGAAGACGACATCGTGGCGGGGCTGAATGAAATTGCGCCAAATGATTGGCGGGAATTTTTCCGCGCGCGCGTTTATGAGGCCACACCGCGCGCGCCGCTGGGCGGGATCGAAGCGGCGGGCTGGCGGCTGATTTACACGAACATCGAACCGGCGATGCTCAAGTCCCGGGAAAGCGAGAAGAAATACACCGACCTGAGCTGTTCCCTGGGCCTGACGGTGAAGGAGGACGGCTACATCACCGATGTCATCCGCGGATCGCCGGCGGACAAGGCGGGCGTGGGCGCGTCCATGAAGTTGCTGGCGGTGAACGGGCGGCATTGGACGCCGGAGATTCTGCGCGCGGCGGTGAAGCTGGCCGGCACGAACGCGGCGCCCATCCAACTGCTGGTGGAGAACGAAGAATACTTCAAGACCTGCCCGGTCAATTATCACGACGGAGAGAGGTATCCGCAGTTGGAACGGGACAGCACAAAGCCGGATTTGCTGAGCGAGATCCTCAAACCGGCCACGCCGGAGCCGGAGGGGCGCTGACTATCTCCCCTCCTACGGCGCAGTGGGCCGGGGTGAGGATGGCTCGGCTGAAATATCCACGGTGGTTTCGGCCAGGCCCTCGGCACGGACGGTGAGTTGGATTTTACCCGGCTCGGTGCCGGCCTGCACAATGACCTGGGCGAGGCCGTTGAAAACGTGACGTTGCCAGGGCGGCGGCGAGGGTTTGTCCGCAAAGCTCAGAGTCACTGTTTTGTTCACGCCGCCGGGACCATCGTTGTTCTTCACCGCAACCGCGATGGTATTTGTGCCTTGGCGGAGGAAGGGCCGGATTTCAAACGCAGGCTCGCTTGTCCAATCGTGCGATTCCCCGACGAAATGGCCGTTGACATAGACCCAGCCCTCGTCGTCAATCATGCCGAAGTCCAGGAAAACGCTGGCCGAGGCGAGGACATCCGCGGCAGGCTCGAAGCGGGTGCGAAAGACTGCGGATTCTTTTGCCGCGAGCGGCCCCTGTAGGGTGGTGACGTCGGCCTTGTCCCACTGGTTGTCGTCAAAGTCTTCGCGGAGTTCGGCGCGGTTGGTGAGGTTGGTTTCGACGCGTTGAAAACGCCACTCATTCAGCGCGATAGTATGGCGGGCCGGGATGTCCGGGTAAATGTCCGCCTCGTGCGAACTGGGATCCCCGTTGCCGACGCCGATGATCGCGCCGGGACCCCGGAGTTCAAAGTGAATGAGGTTTCCCGCAACCGGCACGACACGGCCCTCGGCGTCCAGCACGGCCACGGTAATAATGCTGAGGTCTTCCCCGTCGGCATGGATGACGGCGCGGTCGGGAGAAAGCTTCACGGCGGCGGGCGCTCCGGTGGTTTGGACTTGGTCTTCGGCGGTTTGCCGGCCGCCCTTGTAACCCCGGGCCACGAGCGCGCCTGGAGCGTATTTCACCATCCATTGCAGGTGTGAATTCTTCGGCATGGGCTTGCGGCCGAGGCTTTGCCCGTTGAGGAACAGTTCGACCTCCTCGCAGTTGCTGAAGCAGCGGACGTCTATGTCCTGGCCTTCCTTTCCGGCCCAGTTCCAATGCGGGAAGAGGTGGACGACCGCGCGGTCGCTCCACCACGCCTGGTAATAGTAGAAATTGTCCTTGGGAAATCCGCAGGTGTCCATCACGCCAAAATGCGAATTGATGCAAGGCCAGCCGTAAGGCGTCGGCTCGCCGCGGTAATCGAAGCCCGTCCAGACAAACCCGCCGGAAAGCCACGGACGCTCGGCAAAAAACTTCCACCAATCCTCCGCCGTGTTGGCCCAGGTGGGCGCGTAGTCGTCGTAAGCGCTCACGTAACCCCGGTTGGTGTCATTGGCGTAGTTGCCGCGCGTGCCCACCGTGCTGGCCTGTTCGGTCCCGATGTTCGGCTGCGCGGGGTGATCCTTATGATATGCGTCCGTGGAATTGAAGTGATAGTTCCAGCCGCGCACATCAATCACCTGATTGATGCCGGTAAAAACATTGCCTCTGTCGGCCGCGCAGGTGCATTGCCGGGTCGGGTCCAGGTGGTGGATGAGGTCCTGCATCGTTCCGGCGATGCGGCCGGCCGCCGGGGTGGTCTGCTCCGGCTCCTCGTTGGCGAGGGACCAGATGAAGACGCTGGGATGATTGCGGTCCCGGCGCACCAGCCGTTCCACACGGCCCAGATTGCGCGCGTCGCTGCCCAGCAGGCGGTTTTCGTCCATCACCAGCATGCCCAGATGGTCGCAGGCTTCGAGCAACTCGCTGGTGGGCTGGTTGTGCGAGGTGCGGATGGCGTTGTCGCCCATCTCCTTCAAGCGGGCGATCCGGAAATACTGCAGCGCGTCCGGCAGGGCCGACCCAACGCCGGCGTGGTCCTGGTGATTGCAGGTGCCCTTGATTTCATAAGGCTGGCCGTTGAGGAGAAATCCTTTCCCGGCGTCGAACGCGACGGTGCGAATCCCAAATTCCGTTTCCGTGCGGTCCACCACGGCGCCGCCGGAACTGACCGTCGTGACCAACTTGTAAAGGCGCGGCGTTTCGGGCGACCAGAGGACGGGCGCGACGGCGGGAGCGGACTGCAAAATGGTTTTGAGGGACGATGCCCCCAGAGTCGTGGTCTGCTCGGAGTTGGCCGCTTCCTTTCCGTCGGGGTCGAGAATCTGGCATCGCACGGTGGCGTCAACCGATTTGTTCTGCGAGTTGCGAAGCTGGGTTTCGATCTGGAGGGTGGCCGGCCCCTGGGGGACGTTGTTGGAGAACTGCGCGTAAATGAAGGTCCCGTCCTCCGCGATCGCCAGCGGGCTGGTCTTGACCAGCCAGACATGGCGGTAAATGCCGGCGCCTTCGTAGAACCAGCCTTCGAATTCGGAGGCATCCACCCGCACGGCCAGGACGTTGTTGCTGCCGCAATTGACCACATCGGTGACGTCATAGCGAAAGCTGCTGTAGCCGCTTTCGTGATGGCCGACGAGGTAACCGTTGACGAAGATGCGGCAATCGCGGAACGCCCCGTCGAACTCCAGCCAGAGGCGTTTGTCCTTGTCCTCTTCCGGCAATTGGAAGGAACGCCGATACCAGCCGACGCTGTTGATGGTGTATCCGGGGCCGACGGGTTTAAAGCCGTGGGATCCGTCAGCTTGTTGGTCAAAGGGCAATTCCGCGGCCCAGTCATGGGGAAGGTTGAGCGAGCGCCAGGCGAGGTCGTTGAACTTGGGGCTGGCCGGTCCGGTGCTTTGGCCGGCTTTGTCCAGGCGTTCGCCTGTGCCCCAATTGTCGCCCAAATGAAACTTCCAGCCGAAATCCAGGAGCAGCCGCTGACGAGGCGAATCCTGGGTGGACGCGGCGGAGCCGGGGAGGCTTGCCAGACAAAGGGTGAGGATGGCGCCAGCCACGGTGAGCCGGCGGACCAGGCGCGTGAAGGAAAACATTTTTTTCACAGTTTACTTTTCTCGGCAGGCCGCCGCGAGCCGGCGTGCGCGGTGGTTCAGTGATAACGGCGCGCGGGGCGGCGCGCAAGTCAAATCGAAGCGGAGGTCGAGAGGCGACAGGCGAGAAGGCAAGCGATGCGGGGTTTCTTCACTCCAGCGCAAACAGGCCGGAAAACTCTTCCACGATGGCTTCGCCGTTTTCTTTCTGGAAGGCTCGCGCCTCCTGGATTCATCAATGGAGTTGTCCGCCGCCGCCGTTGATGAGCGTGCCGCCGGGGGGATTGGTGCTGAGCATGGCCCCGCCGACGATGACCCCGCTGGGCGTGACGGGAAGCGAGTTGGCGGCGCTCATGGTCCCGCCAATTGCGGCCGCACCCATCTGGCCGCCCATGGGCTGCGCGCCAAGGGCGCCGCCCGGAGGAAGGCTGGGAGACATGGCCCCGCCGACGATCACGTTGGTCATCCTGCCTCCAAGCGGGTTTTGACCATTGAGCGCCCCTCCGGCTGGGCCGGGGCGGAAGTTCCATCGCAACGGGGCCGGGCCGAACTGCCCGCCCACCGGCGTCGAGTTCATGCTGCCGCCGACAGGCCCCGGGCTGAGCGCGCCACCCACCGGAGTTGCCGAAAACGCCCCGCCGATGCGCGTTGACCATTGCGTCACCGGAGTGCCGGCCGGCAGCGGCCTGAAGGTGTTCGACGAAACCGGGGGAGTTGCTACCGCTCCTGTACCCAGCATCGCAACCCATCCAACCATCATTAACTTTTGCTTGACGAAATCTCTCATCCTTAAACCTAACCCAATCCAGCCTGCGCGGCAAACGGGCCACGGTGGGGTGAACACCTTACGCATTTCGGATTATTTCTCAGAATTTGCGGCGCCTGCGCGCGCGTCATACGGGATGGCGTAAAACTCGCCGGCGAGGTGGTCAGCCTCAGTCAATCGCTTCGCGTCAGAAACGGGCGCGGGAAGAGGGGGCGGTAAAGGAATCGTCGGCGAACATCTGGCGCGGGTAGGTTTGCAGGTAAGACGCGATTTCCCCCAGAAAGACCGCGCCAAACTCCTCCAGCTTCTTCTCCCCCACCCCGCTGATGCGCAGGAAATCCTCCTCGCTGGCCGGGTAGTAGCGCGCCATTTGCCGCAGGGCGACATCCGAAAAAACAATGTAGGCGGGAAGGCTTCTTTCGTCGGCCAGTCTCTTGCGGAGCTGGCGCAATTGCTCGAACAGGGCCTCGTCGCACGCGATTTCGCCCGCGCGCGCCCGCTTCTCCGGCTCGGCGGGGGCGGTCATCGGTTTTGTCAAGATGATCTTCCTGCGCTCGCGCATGGCGGCGCGCCCTTCCGCCGTCAGTTCCAGCACGCTGAATTTCTCCGCCGTCTGGCGCAGGCAGCCCAGGCGGATCAATTCGCGGCCAATGGCCTGCCATTCGGCCCGGCTGTGCTCTTTGCCAATGCCGTAGGTGGACAGGGTTTCGTGCCGCCAGCGGCGGATTTGGTCGGAATCCGCGCCGGTCAGGACCGCGACGACATGGTTCAACCCGAAGCGGAAGCCGCTCTTTTGCTCGACGCGGAAGACGCAGGAGAGAAATTTCAGCGCGGCCTGGGTGCCGTCGAAAGTGGCGCGCGGCGACAAACAGTTGTCGCAGCCGCCGCAGTTGTCCCCCGGGAAAACTTCGCCGAAATAGCGCAAGAGTTCGGCGCGGCGGCATCCGGCCGAATCGGCGTAATGGACGATTTGCTGCAATTGCTCGCGAGCGACCAACTGTTCCTCCGGCGGCTTTTCCTCGATGAACTGTTGTTGCTTGACGGCGTCGCCGGCGCTGAAGAGCAGGAGGCATTCGCCGGGCAGGCCGTCGCGTCCGGCGCGCCCGGTTTCCTGGTAGTAGCCCTCGATGTTCTTGGGAAGATCGTAATGGATGACGAAACGGACGTTGGGTTTGTTGATGCCCATGCCGAACGCGATGGTCGCGCAGATCACGCGCGCCTCGTCGCGCAGAAAAAGTTCCTGGTGCTCCGTGCGTTCGCCGGCGGTCAAGCCGGCGTGATAAGGGCGGGCGGGGATGCCGTTTTGATTGAGTTGCATGGCCATGCTCTCGGCCCCTTTGCGGCTCTGGCAATAAATGATTCCGCTCTCGCGCGGGCGCGAACGCAGAAAGGCGAGCACCTGGGCGGAGGGCTTGGCCTTCATCACCACGCGATAGGTCAGATTGGGGCGGTTGAAGCTGGCGACGAAGCGGCTTGGCTCGCGCAAGTGCAACTGCTGCACGATATCCTCGCGCACGCGGGTGGTGGCGGTGGCGGTCAGGGCCATCATCGGCACGTTGGGAAAGAGCGCGCGCAACTGCGAAAGCTGCCGGTATTCCGGCCGGAAATCATGGCCCCATTCGCTGATGCAATGGGCCTCGTCCACGGCGATCAAGTTCACGTTCCAGCGTTGCAGATCGCTCAAAAAGCCGGGAAGCATCAGCCGTTCCGGCGCGGCGTAGAGCAGGCGGTATTCGCCCTGACGCAACCCCTGCAAACGCTGGCGCGAGGCACCCGCCGCCAGGGATGAATTGAGAAACGTCGCCGCGACGCCGCTGGCTTGCAGCGCATCCACCTGATCTTTCATCAGGGAGATCAAGGGCGAAACGACCACCGTCAGGCCGGGCTGGATGAGGGCGGGCAATTGAAAGCAGAGCGATTTGCCGCCGCCGGTGGGAAGTAAAACAAACACATCGCGTCCGGCGAGAGCGTCGCGGATAATCTCGCGTTGGAGCGGGCGAAAGGAAGTGAAGCCGAAATAGCGTTTCAGCAGCCCCAGCCATGAATTCTCATCCAAGTTCATCCGTTCGATGCCGTCAGGCGGTTCATGGGAAGCATCATGGAGCAAAGAATCCGCGGTGAAAAGTTTTCTCCGCCCCGGGGGCTGCCGAGGAACGACCGATTGTTGCATCACAAAAACCCCGGCTCGACCGTCCGCCTCGCTCGACCGAGGGCCGTTGCTCGATTTTTAAGCGATACGGAAGCCGGCGCACCCACAGGCTGGCATGTCGAGAAAAAACTTTTCAGACGGAAAAAGCCTGGACCTCAAAAAGGATTTCAAAAGAAGGCTCCCTGAATGTAATACTATCGGTGTATGACAGAAATACTCACTGTCCGGCTGGCGCGCTCGGAGAAAAGGGCCGTGCAAAAGCTGGCTGGAAAATCGGGGGCGAGCCGGTGGGTCAGAGGATTGATCCAGGTGCAGCTTCGACCGCCTTCAACCAATTTTTTGGCCAGGCACCAGCAATGGCTGGCCACCCAGGGCGAATCGGTGAGCGACGAGGCGGTCCTTGATTGGTTCCGAAAAAACCGGCGATGAAACCGTTCGCCGACTATTTGTGGGCGAACAAATTCGTGGCGGTCCTGCGACAGCAGGCTTGGCAATTTCAATGATATTCCTGCACCGTCTTTACCCCGTAACCGCTTTTCTTCAACGCGGCGATGCCCAGGGCGGCGGCGCGGGCGCCGCTCAACGTCGTCATGATCGAGGTGCCGGTATAGACGGCGGTGGTGCGGATTTTCACCTCGTCGGCGCGCGGGGTCTGGCCGGTGGGGGTGTTGATCACCAGTTGGATTTCACGGTTCTTCAGAAGGTCCAGAGTGTTCGGACGGCCTTCGGCGAGTTTGTAAACCCGCGCCACTTTCAGGCCGGCGGCTTCCAACACCTTGGCCGTGCCGGCGGTGGAAACCAGTTCAAATCCCAGATCGGCAAATTTCCGCGCCACCTCCGCCACGTGCGCCTTGTCCGTATCGTTGACACTGATGAACACACGCCCGCTCAACGGCAGGGGCGCGTTGGCGGCCATTTGCGACTTGGCGTAGGCGATGCCCAGGTCAGCGTCCAGACCCATGACTTCGCCGGTGGAGCGCATTTCCGGCGAAAGCAAAATGTCCTGGCCGTGAAAGCGGTTGAAGGGGAAGACCGATTCTTTGACCGCCCAGTAATCGGTCCAGATTTCCCTGGTGAAACCCAGGTCCGCCAATTTCTTGCCGGCCATGACCTTGGCCGCCAGTTTGGCCAGCGGAACGCCGATGGCTTTGCTCACGAAAGGAATGGTGCGCGAAGCGCGCGGGTTGACCTCCAGCACATACACCCGGTCGCCTTTGACGGCATATTGCGCGTTCATCAAGCCGATGACGCGCAGTTCGCGGGCCATGGCGTGGGTATATTCGCGCATGGTCTGGATGACCTTTTCGGAAAGGGTGTGCGGCGGCAAAACCATGGCCGCGTCGCCGGAATGAACGCCCGCAAACTCGATGTGCTCGAGGAAGCCTCCGATGACGATTGTCCCGTCTTTGGGATCGGCGAAATGCCCGGTGTCGCCGATGCAATCCACGTCCACCTCCGTGGCGTCTTCCAGAAACTTGTCCACCAGCACGGGCCGGTCCGGCGCGGCTTCGACGGCGAAACGCATGTAATGATCCAGTTCGGCGTCGGTATAAACGATCTGCATGGCCCGTCCGCCTAGGACGAAGCTCGGCCGCACCAAGACGGGGTAGCCCAGCTTGCACGCGGCCAGGAGGGCTTCGGCTTCGTTGGTGGCCAGCCCGTTGGGCGGCTGGGGAATGCCCAGCTTGTCCAGCATCGCCGAGAAAAGCTTCCGGTCCTCGGCGATCTCGATCCCCTGGGGCGAGGTGCCGATGATGTTGACGCCGTTTTTTTGCAGGGCCAGCGCCAGGTTCAACGGCGTCTGCCCGCCGAACTGGGCGATGGCGCCCCAGCATTTTTCCCGCTCGTAAATGTGGAGCACGTCCTCCAGGGTGAGCGGCTCGAAGAAAAGCTTGTCGCTGGTGTCGTAGTCGGTGGAGACGGTTTCCGGGTTGGAATTGACCATCAAGGTTTCAAAACCGTCCTCCTTCAAGGCAAACGCCGCGTGGACGCAGCAATAATCAAACTCAATGCCCTGGCCGATGCGGTTGGGTCCCCCTCCCAGGATCATGACTTTGCGCTTGTCGCTCGGCTTGGTTTCGTCGTCTCCGCAATCGTAAGTCGAGTAATAATAAGGGGTGTAAGCCTCGAATTCCGCGGCGCACGTGTCCACCAGCCGATAGCTGGGGACCAGGCCGATTCTTTTGCGCAGAGCCCGGACGGCATCTTCGGACAGGCCGGTGAGATGGCCGATCTGGCGGTCGGAAAAGCCGAGGGACTTGGCTTTGGCAAGGAGGTCGTGGTTCATCGGGTCGCAAAAACTTCGCAGATTAAGCGGCGGTTGCCGCCAAAGTTCAAGGAATAAACCTTTCCGCCCAAAGCTGGATTGCCTCCAGAGGGCATCAATGAGATAAAGGGCCATGCGTTACAGACGATTTGGGAAGACCGGGTTGGCCATGCCTGTCATCTCCTGCGGCGGCATGCGCTATCAATTCAAATGGCAGGACGTCCCGCCCGCGGAGATCCCCGCCGACAACCAGGCCAATCTCGAAGCCACCATCCTGCGCGCCATGGAACTGGGCATCAACCACTTCGAGACCGCCCGCGGCTACGGCACCTCGGAAATGCAACTGGGCAACATCCTCCCCAAATTGCCGCGCGACAAGATCATCGTCCAAACCAAAGTGGCCCCGCAAGCCACGCCGGCGGAGTTCCTGAAAATCTTCGAGCAGTCCCTCAAATATCTCCAGCTCGATTATGTGGATCTCCTCTCCCTCCACGGCATCAATAACCGCCAGCTTTTGGACTGGTCCCTCGGCAAAAACGGGTGTCTGGCCGCCGCCCGCGCACTACAGAAACAGGGCCGGGTCCGCTTCGTCGGTTTCTCCACCCACGCCACCACCGACGTCATCCTGGAAACCATTCAGGGCGGGGAATTCGATTACTTCAACGTCCACTGGTATTTTGTCAACCATCTCAACTGGCCAGCCCTGGTGGCCGCCCACAAATTGGACATGGGCGTTTTCATCATCAGCCCCAACGACAAGGGTGGAAAACTCTACGAACCGCCGCCCAAAATGACCGAACTTTGCGCCCCGCTCTCCCCCATGCAGTTCAACGACCTCTACTGTCTGTCCCGCCCGGAGGTGCATACCCTCAGTTGCGGCGCCGCCCGCCCGGGCGATTTCGACGAGCACGTCCGCGCCCTGGATTTTTATGACACCGCCGCCCAAACCATCGCTCCCATCCAGCACCGTCTCCTCGAGGAAATGGAGCGCGTCCTGGGGTGCGACTGGTGCGAGCACTGGTTCGAGGGGTTGCCGGACTACCTGGATGTGCCCGGCCGGATCAACGTCTCCGAAATTGTGCGCCTCTGGACCTACGCCAAATCGCTCGACCTGGTGAGCTGGGGCAAAATGCGTTACAACCTGCTCGGCCAGGCCGACCACTGGTTTCCCGGCGAAAACGCGGCCCACGTGGACGAGAAGAAGCTGCGCCCCCTCCTGGCCCAAAGCCCCTTCGCCCAAAGATTGCCCTCCGTCTTGCGCGACGCCCACGCCCTCCTTTTCGACACCCCCAAGGCTCGACTGAGCCAGAGTACCTGAGTTTTGGCCATCACATCTCCATTTGTTCCTTCCGTGCGACGGATCACACCCTAACCCGAATCCGCTGACAGAATTGCCAAAAAAAGGGCGTGCAATCTGTTTCCAGACCGGCCAATATAATATAAATGCAGGCAGCCATCGACACCCGAAATCCTCGTTTGGTTGAAGCCGAGATTCGAGCGGCCTATTTGGCCATGTTCCCGGACGCTTGCAAACAATTTGTCCCAACCATTTTCCAGTGGGCGATCGCGTGTTTCGAGGGCAAGTACAAAGATTACCAGCCGATTGACGCCCACTACCATGATCTGGAACACACTTTGCAGGGGGCATTGTGCATGTCGCAATTGCTTTGGAACCGGCACGATACCAACGCCGAACCGCGCCTGACCCGGCGGATATTTGAATTGGGCATGCTGGCCATCCTCACGCACGACACCGGCTACTTGAAAAAACACGGCGACACCGAGGGCACCGGCGCAAAATACACCCTCACCCACGTGGATCGCAGCATCCAGTTTGCCGGCGAACTGATGGTCGCCCACGATTATCCGGTGGAAGACATCCTGGCCGTGCAAAACATGATTCGTTGCACCGGCGTCAACGTCAAACTGGACTCCATCCAGTTCCAGGACGACTTGGAGCGCATTGTCGGTTTCTCCCTCGGCACCGCCGATTTATTGGGCCAGATGGCCGCCTCCGATTATGTGGACAAGCTCCCCATTCTCTACTCGGAATTTGCCGAGGCCGCCCGCTATAACGAAGGCAAAATGAAGGCCGGCGGTTTCTTTGCCAGCGCCGATGATTTGATGCAAAAGACCCCCATGTTCTGGGAAAAATACGTCCGCCAGAAAATAGACCGCGAATTTCTCGGCGTCTTCCGCTTCCTCAGCGTGCCTTATCCCGACGGCAGGAATACCTACATGGAGCGGATTGACGCCAACATCGCGCGGCTGCGCCACCAACTGGCCCGGAGCGGGAAGGCCGCCTGATCCGGCGCGACGATCCGGCCTCGCATTTTTCCCATCCGCCCCGGAGTGTCCGCCATGTCGCGCGATTACGTTTTACAGCCCTTTCGGCAGCCGGTTGATTTGCGGATCAACTACGCCGCCGAACTCAACGAACAGCAGCACGCCGCCGTCACCGCCCCGCCCGGCCCGGCCCTGGTGATTGCCGGCGCCGGCTCCGGCAAAACCCGCACCCTCACCTATCGCGCCGCCTTTCTTCTCGAACAAGGCATCCCCCCGGAGCGCATCCTCCTGCTCACCTTCACCAACAAAGCCGCCCACGAAATGATGGGGCGCGTCAGTGCCCTCCTCGGCGGCGAACTCTCCTCCCTTTGGGGCGGCACCTTCCATGCCATCGGCAACCGCGTGTTGCGCCGCCACGCCGCCCTGGCCGGCTTCCAGCCCGGCTTCTCCATCCTCGACCGCGAAGACGCCCAAGCCCTCATCCAATCCTGCCGCGCCGAGCTGGACCTGGACCTCGCCGCCGCCCGTTTTCCCAAAGCCGGCGTCCTGTCCGATATTTTCTCCCTCGCGGTCAACAAACAGCAGGACCTCCCGGACCTCCTGGCCGCCCAATTCGATTACTTCTCCCCGCACGCCGCCGAGATCACCGCGTTGCGCGAGCGTTACACCGCCCGCAAAATCGCCGCCAACGCCATGGACTTTGACGATCTCCTCGCCCTCTGGCTCAAGCTCCTCCGGGAACATCCCGATGTCTGTCAACAATACCAGCGCCGTTTCCAGTTCCTCCTCGTGGACGAATATCAGGACACCAACAAGCTCCAGGGCGCCCTGATTGATCTGCTGGCCGCGCCCCACCACAACGTCATGGCCGTGGGCGATGACTGCCAGAGCATCTACTCCTGGCGCGGCGCCCATTTCCTGAACATCCTGAAATTCCCCGACCGCTACCCGGAGGCCAAAATTTATCGCATCGAAACCAACTACCGCAGCACTCCGGAGATTTTGCGCGTGGCCAACGCCGCCATTGCCGCCAACCTCCGGCAATTTGACAAGCACCTCATCCCCGCCCGCCCCTCCGGCCTCAAGCCCATGGTGGTCGTCTGCGGCGACGGCAATGAGCAGGCCGCCTTCATCGCCCAGCGGGTCATGCAACTGCGCCAGGAGGGAATCGAGCTGGATAAAATGGCCGTGCTGTATCGCGCCCATTTCCACGCCCTGGAATTGCAGTTCGAACTGACCCGCCGCAACATTCCTTTCACCATCACCAGCGGCCTGCGTTTTGGAGAATCGGCCCACGTCAAGGACGTCGCCGCCTATCTCAAATTCGTCACCAATCCGCGCGACGAACCGGCCTTCAAACGCATCGCCGGCCTTCTCCCCGGCATCGGCGCCAGGAGCGCGGACAAATTATGGAACGCCTTCCGCGCCGCGCCTCACGCCGGCCACCCGCCCCTGGCGGCCAGGCTGCAAAAAATCGCCGCCGTCCCCAAAAAATCCGCCGTTCCCTGGGCCCAATTCACCGCCACCATCTCCCAGTTGGAGGAGCCGGCGACCCGCCGGAGCGCCTCCCGCATGATCCATCTCGTGCTGGAGGCCGGTTACGAGGATTATTTGCGGACCACCTACACCAATTACCAGTCGCGTTTGAGCGACCTGGAGCAGATGGCCGCCACCAGCCTGCAATTCAAAACCGTCGAAGAATTCCTCACCCAACTGGCCCTGCAAACCAGTGCCGAAGCCGAAGACAACGAACCCTCGCGTGCCGACCAGGAGCCAATCCGTCTCTCCACCATTCACCAGGCCAAAGGGCTGGAATTCGAGGTGGTCTTTGTCATCATGTTATGCGACGGCCTGTTCCCCTCCGCCCGTTCCATAGAGGCGCTGGACGGCGAGGAAGAGGAGCGCCGCCTCTTTTACGTGGCCGTGACCCGCGCCCGCAGCCAGCTATATCTGTGCTATCCCTTGCTGCGCGTCACCTCCAACAGCGACGAACTGATGCAGAAACCATCCCGTTTCCTCTCCGAGATTCCTCCCGAATTGATCGAGGAATGGAACCTGAAAATGTTCAGCGCCTACTGATGCCGCCTGAGCCGGTTCCCTGAAATACTCGGCACATTCCCCGCATCAGGCCCGAGAGGAACCACGGATTACCTCATTTGCTCGCTCTGTCGTCCCCCGACAACCAGCTTTACTTTCCACTGATCGCCAAAGCGTTTGAGTGTCACCGGCGTCACAAGCGTCTGGCCGTTCGTGAACCGGTCTTGATACCAGAGAGTTACCTCATCTGGTGCTGGATTGTCCTTGAATACAAGCCTGGATGCCTCAATCTCTGACATCAAAGGCTGAAGACCTTTGGAGATGTCCTCGACAAACTCCACCAGATTTGTGTTCGCCTGATCGGGTTCGAACATCAGAACTTCCGCGAGCTTGTCCTTGTTCCCCGCTTTGATGGCCCACGCGTAGGTGTCGACTGCCGCCTCGGGCGTTGCATTGCCGGCGTCAGCCCAGGAACTGCTCGGCTCGAAACTTGCCGTGGGCTGCTGCTGATCCATCAGGCGCTTGGCAAGTTCCTGGTTCTGTTGTCGCAACAAACCCACGTTGCCCCGCAGCCGCAGCAGTTCACGTGACGGTTCGACCAGTAAAGGCCTAGGCTGGTTGGATCGGGCGACCAGATTTGAAAGGCGCTCGTTCTCGGCGGTGAGTGGGGCCAACTGGTCAACCTGCTGGCGCAGAAACTGATTTTCCTCACGCAGTTTGACCTCAGCGTGATGTTGAATCACCAAAGGAGTCGCTACGCCGGCGGCAACAATGGTGATGGTGAGGAGAGTTTTTTGCAGGGCAGTCATGGTGAGGGCCTTGGTGGCGGTTGTGGCAGTGGTTGTTCCGGAAAGAGCGGCGGCGCTGGAAATGGTGACTGCTAACCCGGCCGGCGCAGCTTGGACGGCCTTGGCGGAAAGAACAATTGAGAGTGCTGCGGTCGCAGTCGTGATTCCGCGCTGGGACAAAAGATCGCGCAGCTTGTCGAGCGCGCGCGAAACCCGCTTTTGGGCCGCATCATCGCTCACGCCGAGCGCTCGGCCGACGGAAAGCAAATCTTGATTTTTGAAAAATCGCATCACCAATGCGTCATAGTCAGGTTCGCTCAATTCGCTCATGGCTTCGTCAACCACGGGACGCAGCCGTTCCCAGTCGGGGCTGGTTTCTAGAGTTGGTTCAAGTTGTTCCATAGCCAGCCTTTCGCGGGAACGGCGGCGGAATTCATCGCGCCGGAGGTTGAGCGAGATGTTGCGGGCGCTCCGGCAGAGCCAGCCTGCCAACGAAGCGTCCTGGGGGAAGCGGGGGCACAACGAGCGCGCCCCGCCTGCCAGGCCGACAAACACGGTTTGGGCAACTTCGGCGGCCATGTCGGGTGAATTCACCTGCCGCAAGGCGGCGGAATACACTAGGTTGGTGTGGCGGCTGACGATTTCAGCGAACGCGCTTTCGGCCCCCTGTTCGGCGTATTCGCGGAGGAGATGGGTGTCCGATTTCGCATGCATCTCACATATCTAATACCCTCCTGCGGTTAAATCCGACAAGGTTTTTGCCTAATTCGGCCAGACCGGAGTGGACGACCGATATAGCCGCTGGGGGTGTCTGCGTTATCCTTTGTCTCCTCGGGCAGGCGAGTGTCCACCCGGCGAATGGAGGCCTCGACGAGGATTTTGCTGTTTTCATTTTCTGTCGTCCCCGATGGATTCGTAAAGAGTTGTGTTCGCCCCGGCGTTCGTGTTCAATGGCTCCCACTATGAATGCAACTCATCCTTTCACCACGACGACGTTTGAAGTGGCCGGCTATCGCGTGGTCAAAAACTTTGGGGTGGTCCGGGGGATTGTGGTCCGGTCCCGCTCCGTGGTGGGCAATTTGGGGGCCAGCATCCAGAGTTTGTTCGGCGGCAACATCACCATTTACACCAACCTCTGCGAGCAGGCGCGCGACGAGGCCTTTCGCGACATGATTTCCCACGCCAACGCCCTGACCGCCAATGCCGTCATCGGCATTCAGTACGACGCGACCGAAATCATGCCTGGCGTCAGCGAGGTTCTCTGCTACGGAACCGCCGTCCAAGTCGAACCCGCGCATGGCTGAACATCGGAGGAAACATGACCAGGGCGCAATCCAGGCCGCGCCGGCCCCGCAACGGAACTTTCGATTTTGGAGTCATAATTTCTAATGCTTAATTTCTAATTCTCCTATGTCAGGACACAGCAGATGGGCCAAAGTAAAGCACTTCAAGGGCGCCATTGACGCCAAGCGCGGCAAGATCTTTTCCAAATTGGGCAAGGAAATCGCCATCGCCGTCAAACTGGCCGGCAGCGATCCGGTGATGAACCCGCGTCTGCGCATGGTCCTCCTCAAGTCCCGCGCCGCCAACATGCCCAACGACAACATTGACCGCGCCATCAAACGCGGCGCCGGCGCCGGGGAAACCATCCATTACGATGACCTGACCTACGAAGTCTATGGTCCGCGCGGCGTGGCCATCCTCATCGAGTTGAGCACCGACAACCGCAACCGCACCGCCTCGGAAATCCGCAGCCTGCTCACCAAAAACGGCGGCGCCATTGCCACCGCCGGTTCCGTCAGCCGGCTGTTTCAAAGAAAGGGCCAAATCATTGTTACCCGCGAGGCCGCCGACGAAGACCTCCTCATGGAAACCGTCCTGGACGCCGGCGCCGAGGATTTCAAGACCGACGAGCATGGCTACGAAGTCCTGACCGATTCCGCCCATTTTGAAGCCGTCCTCAAGGCCATCGAGGCCAAAGGCATCAAGCCCGTCGCCGCCGAAGTCACCTGGTTGCCAACCCTGACCGTGCCCCTGGCGGACGCCAAGGCGGCCGAAGAAGTGACCCGATTGCTGGACCTGCTGGAAGATCACGACGACGTCAAAGACGTCCATTCCAACGCGGAACTCCCGGGTTGAGTTCCCTTTGAACTTTGAACCCGCCAAGCTCCGTTGCTAATTCCGTGTTCGCCAGGCTCCTGCGCCTCCTGGCCGGGGCCGTCTGCCGTTATCCCAACTGGTTTGTCTATCCCCATTTTGTTCTTTTCGCCTTGTGCGTTTATTACACCGCGTTCTCGACGCACCATCTGCAATTGGACATGGATCGCGACGACCTGGTCGGTGCGGACAAGAAATACCATCAGGTTTTCATGCGGTACCGCGCCGAATTTCCCGGCGAGGACGAATTGGCCGTGGTGGTGGAAAGCGGGGACCAGGACCGCAACCGCCAGTTCGTCGAGCGGCTGGCGGCCCGGCTCGAATTGGAAACCAACCTCTTCACCGACGTCTTTTACAAGGGAGACTTGAAGGCCCTCGGCCCCAAGGCCCTCCTCTTTGCCCCGGACCAGGACTTGATGGATCTGACCAACCAACTCGCCGATTATCGTCCTTTCATCGGCGAGTTCACCGCGGCCACCAACCTGGATTCCCTCTTCAACCTCATCAACCAGAAATTTCGCACCGCCAAACGCGAGGAAAACGCCGAGAACAACTCCTTGATCAAAGCCATCCCCGCCCTCCAGCGCATCATCGTCCAGGCCACCGACACCCTTTCCCTTCCGGGCACTCCGGTCTCTCCCGGCATCAGCGCCCTTTTCGGCGCGGGCGAAAAGGCCGAGCGCGAAATGTACATCACTTTTGCCGGCGGCCGCATTTATCTGGTGACGGCGCGCGCAAGGAGTGGAGACCAAAGTGAGCAGGCGGTGGAACGGATGCGCCAATTGATGCGCCAAACCTCCGTGGAGGTGCCCGGCTTGAACGTCGGCCTGACGGGCGAGCCGGTCCTGGACTACGACGAGATGAAGCAATCCAAGCACGACGCCATTCTGGCCACCATTGTCTCGCTGGTGGTTTCCTCCCTGATCTTCATTTACGCCTACCGCGACATCGGGCGCCCGCTCAAAACGGTCCTTTGCCTGGTCATCGGCCTGGGTTACAGCATGGCCTTCACCACTTTTACCATTGGTCATTTGAATATTCTGACCATTACTTTCGCCCCCATCCTCATCGGCCTGGCCATTGATTTTGGGATTCATTTCATCACCCGTTACGAGGAGGAAACCCGCCATGGCCGCACCGAAGAGGAGGCGGTGGACAAGGCCATTGTTTTCACCGGCCAAGGCATCGTTACCGGCGCCCTGACCACTGCCGTCGCCTTTCTGGCCATGGGCCTGACCGATTTCAAGGGCATTCAGGAAATGGGCATTATTTCCGGCGGCGGCCTGATCTTGTGTCTGGTGCCCATGATGACCATGCTCCCCGTCCTCCTCATGCGCGACCGCCGCCAAAACGCCCTCCCGCTGCAGCCCGTCGCCCCGGAGGCCAGCCGCGCCCGCATCGAAGAAACCTGGTTGCGGCGCCCTGTCTGGGTCATGATTGCGACGGCGGCTTTGTGCCTGGCGGCGGTCACCCAGTTTGGCAAGGTCTATTTCGATTACAATCTCCTCAACATGCAGAGCAAAGGGCTGGCCTCGGTGGTTTATGAGAAAAAACTGCTCTTCTCCGACACCAACGCCGAGTCAGGACAAAGCGGGCGGCAAACTTCATTTGATGAGGTAACCACGAAAAAGGAAATCAATTTGCGATCCGGGGGAACCGAGGTGAAAACTCCATCTGAAGAGCCGGCAGAAACCAATTCCGGCCAATCCATCCTTTATGCCGCCGTCGTCGCTGATTCCCTCCGGCAGGCCCGCCAATTCGAGCAGGTCGCCAGACAACTCTCTTCCGTGGCCAGCGTGGACGGCGATGACAAAGGCGATGCCGTCTTTGATCTCCTGACGCGCAACCAGTCCGCCAAACTTCAATTGGTGCGCGAGATTAAAAGTGAAGTGTCCGGTTTCCAATTCACCCCCGCCGATCCGCAACCCATCCAACTCAACGACCTGGGCGCCACTCTTTGGGAAACCACGGGCTACCTGCTGTGGGCGCGCGACGAAACCAAAAATGACCAGCCCAACCTGGCCGCCCAATTGCAGTCCTTGCGCGACGCCATCCTCGCCTTTCGCGTGAAAATGTTCAGCGGCGAACCCGAAATTCCCCAGCGCCTCCTCAAGTACCAGCAGGCCCTCTTCGACGACATCCGGGACACTTTTACAGCCATCCAAAACCAGGACACCGCCAGGGGCTTAAGCCCGGATGATTTGCCGCCGGCTATCCGCAGCCGTTTCGTTGGCGTCACCGGCAAGTACCGGCTGCTGGTCTTCCCCAAAAAAGACATCTGGCAGCGCGAAAACCAACAGGAGTTCATCGAGCAGTTGCGTTCCGTCCTCCCGCGGGAGCGGGTTACCGGCACGCCGGTGCAGCTTTACGAATACGAAACGCTTCTGAAGAACAGCTATCAACAAGCCGCGTTATATGCCTTGGGCGCCATCGCCCTCATGGTCTTGCTCCACTTTCGTTCCTTCCTTTGCGTCATCCTTTCCCTGTTGCCCGTGGCTTTTGGCACGACCTGGATGGTGGGATTGATGGGCAAAACCGGCATCCCATTCAACCCCGCCGACATCATGACCTTGCCCCTGGTCATCGGCATCGGCGTTACCAACGGAATCCACATCCTCAACCGTTTTGCCGAGGAACAATCCCCCGCCGTCTTGGCCAGAAGCACCGGCAAAGCCGTTTTGGTTTCCGGCCTGACAGCCATGACGGGGTTTGGCAGCTTGATTCTGGGCAAGCATCAGGGCATTCAGAGCCTGGGTCTAGTCATGTCCATCGGCATTGCCACGTGCATGCTGGCCGCTCTGACCTTTCTCCCCGCGCTGCTGAATATCCTTGTGCGCCGGGGATGGACTGTGCAAATAAAAAGACCCAGCAGCGACAATGCAAGGTCGTTGCTGGATCCAGAGGAACCGAGGTAAAATACCTCAATTGATGAGGCAAGAATAAGAAGTCATTTGCAAAAGTCAATCCTTATCTTCATCGCCAGAGCGAAAAAAAGTGACGTGGCCAAATCTGTTTCGATCACGTTATCGTTAAATATCCTGCTCGCCTCTTTTTTCACCCTTTTCCCTTTTTCCTCCCGCGCTCAAGATGAGACCCTCTCCGGGCCGCTTTATTCTGATTTCCGGCTGACTTTGGATTCAGGACGCCGCCAGGAAGTGCTCGGACCTCTGTTTTATTCGCAGCAATCGGACTCGCAACGCCAATGGGACTTGGCTCCTCTCTTTTGCTATACACGCACCCCGGAGGTGGACTGGACGGAAACAGATTTCCTTTATCCGCTGTTTACCTCGCGTCGCTTCGGCTCCGAGTATCGGGCGCAATTCTTCCAGCTTCTCAGCTTTTCCGGCGGCAAAACCCAGCCGGGTCCTGACGTTGACCTGTTCACCATATTTCCCCTCTATTTTCAGTCGCGCTCCACCGACCCGGATCTCAATTACACCGCCCTGGCCCCATTTTACGGCCATTTGCGCAATCGCCTCTTCCGCGACGACACCAAATTCGTCCTCTTTCCAATCTATTCGGAAACCCGCAAAAAGGACGTGGTGACCGACAATTATCTCTATCCCTTCTTCCACCGGCGCCACGGCGATCACCTCGCCGGCTGGCAATTCTGGCCCGTCCTCGGCGCCGAACACAAAACGCCCACCTTCCTCACCAACTCTTTCGATGAAGTCCAGACCGTGGGCGGGTACGACCGCTTCTTCGCGGCCTGGCCGTTCTTCCTGAAAGACCACTCCGGCCTGGGCACGACCAACCCGGCCAGCCGCCTGGTACTCGTGCCGTTTTACAGCCGACTACGTTCGCCTCTGCGCGACGAATCCTCCTACGGCTGGCCCTTTGGTTACTGGCGCATTGACGACCGCGAAAAAAAATATCGCGAGCAGGATTTCCTCTGGCCCCTGTTTGTCAGGGCGCGCGGGGAGAAGACCGAGACCCGCGTCTTTCCTTTCTACAGCCATGCCGCCGGCAGCGGACTGGAGAGCGACTTTTATCTCTGGCCCCTTTACAAATTCAACCGGCTCCAATCCGGTTCCTTGGAGCGGGAGCGCACGCGGATCCTGTTTTTCCTCTATTCTGACATCCGGGAGACAATTGACACCAGCGGTGAGACCATGCGCCGCGTGGATTTCTGGCCGTTTTTCACCTGGCGCCGGGACATGGACCAGAAAGAGCGCCTGCAAGTCATGGCCTTGCTCGAACCCTTTTTCCCCAACAACCGGAGCCTCACCCGCGACTATTCCCAGCTCTGGTCTTTTTGGCGGGCGGAAAAAAATGGCCGGACCGGCGCCGCCAGCCAATCGCTCCTTTGGAACCTCTATCGCCGCGAAAGCGGCCCGCAATCAAAAAAACTCTCCCTGCTCTTCGGCCTTTTTCAGTATCAATCCAATTCCACCGGCGCAAGCTGGCGCGTCTGCTATGTTCCGATTGGCAAAAAGCCCGCCCGCGCCACCTGCCCAGTCAGCGCCAGTCCGCCCGCCACGACGAAATCCTCCAACTGATCGGCCATCAGTCGGTCATTGGCCGCGAGCATGCCGATGGCGATGTGCAAATCGAAACTCGGCCCCTCCTTCCTGACATCCGCCGGCGCCAGATTGATCCTGCTCCGCCCCATGGGGAATTTGAGCCCGGAATTGGTCAGCGCCGTACTCACGCGGTCGCGCAATTCCTTTTCATCGTCGCCTCCGGCAGCCCGACGATGACGATGACCGTATCGCCCCAGCCGAATTGACGTCCACCTCGACGGGGAAAGCTTCGATTCCATTGACCGCGGCGGAAACAACACGGGCCAGCACGGGTGGATGTTGGGCCAACGCGGGCTTGTCGCGCCGTATTGTTTACGGATACCTCAGGCGGAAGAATAAATTACTGCTCGACGGGGTGATGGTGATGCTGTTGGTGCCGTTGCTGGTGGTGATGGGTGAACTGTTCGTCACCCAGCTTCCTCGCGCGAGATTGGCATTTTGCAGGAGCGTGTAGTTGCCTGTGGCCGGCCAGAGGATTTTCAGGCTGTTCGCCCCGTTGGGGACGAGGATAGGATTCGGCACGATGGCGCCGAAGGCGATGTGGCTGACGAAGGTTATGGCGTCTCCGTCTTCGTCCCAGGTGAACTGCACGCTCGTGATCGGGAGGTTGGTCGAGATAACACCGATGAAGTCATACCCACCGGCGGCATTGCTGACGGTTATCGAGCCGAGCGAGGTCGTCCCATTGAAAACCTCCTCCGTATTGTTACCGGCGAAACTCGTGCTGGCTGCGGTATTGGCGAAGAGATCCTCGGCCATCGCCGACACCCCCGGTGCGAAGGAGAGAACCAGCGTGTCGCCAAACCAGTTATTTCCGACACTGATCGCTCCGACCGGCCCGCCGCCATAGACTATAAGAGCGGTGGACTGAAGACCCGGGCTCAAAGTGCTGATTGTGAGCCCGGGCAGGATGGTCCCAGAGGCGAAGACGGCGTTGGCCGTGACGCTGTTGAGCCCGTTCGTTTCGTAAACGTATGGCTGGCTGAACAGGTTCGCACTGTCGAAGCTTTGCACCGGCAGTCCAGGCTCCGCCGCGTTGAACGCCGGCTGGTTGGTGTAAAATACGACCCCTCCCTGCGAAACAGCGGGGGCCATGGTCATGAGACCCATGACGCCGATCACGGCCAAGATTGGCCGCCGAGTATTTAGAAATGGATCTTGCATGGCAGTTTTCTTCCACAAATCTTCCGGCGCCGGACATTAGCCTGCTTTATCAGATATATCAGACGAGGGCGAGGCTGTCAAACGGCAGATGCCGCCGCTGAACCCGTTGGCCTGCCATGTTCCAATCCCGCGTTTATCTGTGCAATGGCGGCGGCGCGGAGATGCGCTCCTGCAGCCCGCCCCTTTTTTTGCTGGTTTGTTGGTCGCGACGAAGTACGATGCCAAAGTCGGTTTATGGAAATGTTTTTTGCGAAATAGGCCGGGACCCGCTGCCCTGATATGTTTCAGAATATTGGCGAAATTATTATTTTGTTCTGGCGGACCCTGGCGGCCCTGCCGCTGGCCTGGCGCCAGCGCCGCAAGGTCTTCGACCAGATTTTTGAAATCGGCAACGGCAGTCTGCTCATGGTCTGCATCCTCTCCCTTTTTATCGGCGGCGTTCTGGCCTTGCAGACCGGCCCGGTGCTGGTGGATCGGGGGCTGAGCTACGTCTTGGGCGGCATGGTCGGCCTTTCCATCTGCAAAGAGCTGGCCCCGGTCCTGATGGCCATTCTCATCGCCGGCCGCAGCGGTTCGGCCATGTCCGCGGAAATCGGCTCCATGCGCGTCTATGAGGAGATTGACGCCTTGCGCACCATGAACATTGATCCGGTGCAATACCTGGTCCTGCCCCGGATTCTGGCCATCGCCCTGGCTCTGCCCACGCTGGTCTTGTTTGCCATCCCCGTCGGCTGGCTCGGTGGCGCTCTGGTTTCGGCCACCAACCACCAGATCGCCGTGAGCTTCGACGTTTTCTTCCAGGACTTGCGTCAGGTGGTGGATGCGGGCGATATTTTCAACGGCATTTTCAAATCGTTTGTCTTCGCCCTGGCCATTGGCGCGATCTCCTGCCACCAGGGGCTGATCACCCGCGGCGGACCGCGCGGCATCGGCCGCAGTGTGACCAAGGCGGTGGTCAACTCCATCGTCAGCGTGTTGATCCTGGATTATTTCCTCACGCGCATCTTGCTTTACATCCAGAAATGAGCCTCCCCGCCACCCCAGCGCCAAATGTCTCCGTCGAGGTGCGCGATCTGCGCAAAAGCTTCCACGGCAAGGAGGTCCTCAAAGGCATCAGCTTGCAGGTCCCTCCCGGCGGCATTTTCGTCATCATGGGGCCGAGCGGCAGCGGCAAAAGCGTTCTGCTCAAGCACATCATCGGCCTGCTCGAGCCGGACAGCGGCGAAATCCTCATCCAGGGCGAATCCATCCGTTCTCCCGACATCCGCGACCGATACCGCATGGCCATGGTCTTCCAGTCCGGCGCCTTGCTGGCTTCCTTGACCGTCGGCGAGAATGTGGGGCTTTACCTGGAAGAACACCAGTTGAAGCCGCCCGGGGAAATCGTGGCCATCGTCGCCCGGAAGCTCGAAGACGTCGGCCTCAAGGGGGAGGAGGATCGCATGCCCAACGAACTTTCCGGCGGCATGCAGAAACGCGTGGCTATTGCTCGCGCGCTGGTGGTGGAGCCGCAGTTGATCCTCCTGGATGAGCCGACTTCCGAACTGGACCCGGTGATGGCGGTGCGGGTCGGCCAGGAAATCCTCAAACTCAAAAGCCGCACCCAGGCCACCTCCATCGTCGTCACCCACGACCGCAATCTGGCCTTCGGCATTGCCGACCGCCTGGCGATGATGATGGAGGGCCGGATTCTCTTCGTCGGCGGGCCTGATGAGTTCGACCGGAATCCGGATCCGCGCATTCAGAATTTTATTCACGCCGAACTCCCCCGTCCCAATCATTCCCCGCGTCCACAGACCCGTCCCTAACCCAATCAAACCTATGAAAGACACCATCGAATCCCGGCTGGGCATATTCTTCATTCTGGCCATTTTTGCGGCCCTGGTCATTTTGGAATCCCTGGGAAGTTTTGCCTTTTTCCAGCGCGGCTACCATTTGCACGCCTTGTTCAAGAACGTCCAGGAACTCAAGGTCGGCGACTCCGTCAAAATGGGCGGCGTCCCGGTCGGCCGCGTGGAAAGCATCACCCTGGCCGACGCCGTCGCCCAGGTGACGATGAATCTGGATCGTAAGGCGGTCGTCAAGCTCGACAGCAAAGCCACCATCAAATTCGCCGGCTTGATGGGGCAGAATTACGTGAGCATAGACTTCGGAACCCCCAACGGCGTGAAAGCCGAGGAGGGCGCGACCCTGCAATCCGTCGAGCAGCCCGACCTGAGCGCGCTCATGGGCAAAATTGACAGCGTGGCCACCGGCGTGGAAAACCTGACCAAGACCTTCAGCGGCGAACAACTCGACAAACTGCTTGGGCCTCTCACCGACTTCATCAAGAACAACCAGACCAATCTCAGCGCCACCATTGGCAACATCAAAACCGTCTCCGACAACATCGCCCAAGGCAAGGGAACGATGGGCCGGCTGATCAACCAGGACGACCTCTACAACACCGCCCTGACCACTGTCAGCAATTTCCAGAGCACCTCCGTGGAGATCAAGCAGGCGGCGGATGACGCCCGCGCCCTCCTGGCCGGGGCCAAAGAGGTGGTCAACCAGGTCAACGCCGGCCAGGGCACCATCGGCAAACTGGTCAAGGACGAGGCCCTCTACCACCAAACCACCGAATCCATGACCAACCTCAACCAGATCCTCCAGAAAATCAACCGTGGCGACGGCACGGTGGGCAAGCTCATCAACGACGACAGCACCTTGAAGAATGTCAAACTATCGCTGCAAAAGCTGGACAAGGCGACCGAAAGCCTGGAAGACACCGGCCCGCTCAGCATCTTGGGGACCATGGTCAACAGTTTGTTCTGACCCGTCCCAAACCCAGCGGCGGATCAGCAATTTTTTGACGAAAACCGGCCGCTTGGCGGCGCTTGGATTGGACTTCCAATTCCCGCCGGCTTCTGTTACTTTACCCCCGTGGCACCGACCCCGGCAAAGACAGTGCGTGTAAATCGGAAAATCCTTTCCGTCGCGGATTTGCACGATGACAGCGACGCCTTGCGCTACTGGCGGCGGCAGTCGCCGAGAAAGCGGCTCGAGGGGCTGGAACGATTGCGCCAGAGTGCTTACCCGTATGATCCCCTTACCCCCCGACTTCAAAGGGTTCTTACGGTTGCTCAAGGCAAACGGCGTTAGCTGTCAAAAATTATTTTGTCCTTCGCAAAATGGTGTCGCGTTGCGCCCAGGCCGGGTCGGTCCGGGGGTAATCCAGATTGAAATTCAAGCCCCGGCTTTCCGGCCGTTCCAGCGCCGAGCGGATGATCAATTCGGCCACCGTGGCGATGTTGCGCAGTTCCAGCAAGTCGCTGTTCACGGTGAAGTCCCAGTAGTATTCCTGGATTTCCTCCTGCAAATTGGCGATCCGGCTGCGCGCCCGCTGCAATCGCTTGTTGGTCCGCACAATTCCCACATAGTCCCACATCAGCCGCCGAATTTCGTCCCAGTTGTGGGAAACCACCACCAACTCGTCCGAGTCGTGCGCCTTGCCGGACTGCCACTCGGGAATGGCCGCGTCGTTTTTTGGCTCCGGGTTCTGCGTCGCCCGCCGCGCGGCGCGATGCGCGCAAACCAGCGCCTCCAGCAGGGAGTTGCTCGCCAGCCGGTTGGCCCCGTGCAGCCCGGTGCAGGCCACCTCGCCCACCGCGTAAAGGCCGTCCATCTCGGTCTGCCCGTCCACCGTCGTCCAAACTCCGCCGCATTGATAATGCGCCGCCGGCACCACCGGGATCGGTTCCTTGGTCATGTCCAGGCCGTGGCGCAGGCAGGTGGAGTAGATATTCGGAAATCTGTCCATGAGAAATCTCGCCGGCTTCTGGGTGATGTCCAGCAGCACGTGGTCCGCGCCGCTCCGCTTCATTTCGCTGTCAATCGCGCGGGCGACGATGTCCCGCGGCGCCAGCGATTTGAGCGGATGATACTGGTCCATGAACTCAACCCCTTCGCAACTCCTGAGCACCCCGCCCTCCCCGCGCACCGCTTCGCTGATCAGGAACGATTTGGCCTTGGGATGATACAGGCAGGTGGGATGAAACTGAACAAATTCCATGTTCGCTATGGCCGCGCCCGCCCGATAAGCCATCGCCACTCCGTCGCCCGTGGCGATGTCCGGGTTGGTCGTGTAGAGATAAACCTTGCCGCAACCCCCCGTGGCCAGCAGCACCGTGTCCGCCGCGAAGGTTTCCACCTGGTTGGTCCTCTTGTCAAACACATAAGCCCCCAGGCAGCGGTTGGGACGGGGATCGAACAACTGCCCCAACTTCTGGGTGGTGATCAAATCAATGGCGAAATGATTCTCAAATATCTGGATGTTCGGCTGCGCCGCGACGGCGTTGAGCAAGGCCCGCTCGATTTCCCGCCCTGTCACGTCCTGGGCGTGGAGGATGCGCCGCTTGGAATGCCCTCCTTCCCGCCCCAAGTCCAGCTCCCGCCCGCCGTTGACCTCGCGCTCGGAAAACTTCATGCCCGTTTCGATCAACTCCGCAATCCGCGCCGGCCCTTCCTGGATGATCGTCCGCACCACCTCCTGGTGGCAAAGCCCCGCCCCCGCCACCAGGGTGTCCCGCACGTGAATCTCCACCGAATCCTCCTTGCTGGTGACCGCGGCGATGCCGCCCTGCGCGTAATTGGTGTTGGACTCCGCGCTGGATTTCTTGGTGACAATCGCCACCCGTCCCGCCGGCGCGACCTTCAGGGCAAACGAAAGCCCCGCGATCCCGCTTCCCAGCACCAGAAAATCGAACTTCTTCATCACTCGCCTTGGATTGAACTACAAATCCCCGCCCAGCGAAAATCATTTTTTTCCGTCCCTGGCCCAATTCTGGATTTTCCATTCACCATTGGGTGAACAGAATAAGGACACCGCTAAGGATTGGGGCTTGCGGCGGCGGCGGCGCGAACCTGAAGGTTGGCGTCATAGATCAGCTTGGAGAGGGAGGATTCCTGGTCCGCGGCCAGGGCGGGGTCGTGGTGACGGGAGACGGCTTCGACGGTCGAGAGGTCCAACCCCCACAACCCCAGGACGCAAGCTCCCACTTCGGCGTGGGTGTATCCCAGCACCTCTTTCTCCGTCTGCCAGAGGGGGTGGTTTTGCTTTTTGGCCAGCGCCAGGATGCCGGCGTAAGTGTCGGGTGAATTGGCGGCCAGCATCACTTTGCCGACGTCATGCAGGAGGCCGGAGATGAAGGCCTCTTCGACCATCGGTTCTTTGGCGCGCCGTTCTTTGGCCAGTTTCTCGGCGGCTTCGGCGACCGCCAGGGCGTGGCTCCATTCGGCGGCGGGATTGAACCCGGGACACATCTTCTCGTCGGCGAAAAAGAAGGCCCAGGCGGACATGACGAGCGATTGGAGCCTGGCGACGCCCAGGACGGTGACGGCGGTTGGAATGGAGTGGACGGGGTGGGCCAATCCCAACGCGGCGGAGTTGACGATTCGGAGCAGTTGCGCCGTCAGCGCGACATCATGGCTGATGAGACGGGCGACATCCTCCACTTCAAAATCCGGGTTTTGCAAGGCTTCGACGACGCGACGATGGGACTCAGGAAGACTCGGAATCGTGCGAAGGCGGGGCAGAATCATCCGAAATTCAGGCTTCATCAGCCACCGGTTCAGGAGGACGGCTCTTTCGATGCGGTCGCTCCATGCTTCCGGGGATTCGTCCTCTTTCAAGAGGGTCGGAGGAACGCCGTCCCACGAACGAAACGCCGCTTCCTGGTTCCGCGGGCAAACCAGAAAGCGCGCACAGTTGGGACATTGTTGCTCGAGCAAATGAAGTGTGATCTTCACCTCCGACAGATTGTCCGAGTAGAAGATGATGCCGTCCAGGTTGCCGACGCTGATAATGTTGGCCAGTTCCTGGCCGTGGTAAAACACCGGGAGCAAGGACCGCCGGTATTTGGGCAACTGGGTCTGGATGAGACGCAGTTGCTCTGGTGTCTCCGACCAGACACACAAACGCCTTTTGCCGGTGGCTTGGTTTGCGGTCATGTTTCACAGGGGGCGCGGTGAGGCGTTCAGCCAACTCTCCACGCGCTCCATTATGCAATTGTGGACACGGTTGCACGAACAGCGCAAGCCGATTCGGCTCTGTGGCCTGGCTCAATCCGCTCCCACCGCGCCGGCGTTGCGGTTCGGCGGCTCCTGGCCGAGCAGGTTGTGGACGAAGTAGTCCAAGGTCCGGCGCGCCGTGACCGGGCTGGCCGCGCCGTGGCCCGCGCCAGGAACCACCAGCAGGTCGAAGTCCTTGCGCGCCTTGATCAACGCGTCCACCAGACGAAAAGTGGATTCGGGAGGGACGTTCTCGTCCAGTTCGCCCACGAGGAGGAAGAGCTTGCCGCCGAGCCTGGCCGCATTGTCAATATTGGAGGATTGGGAGAACCAATTGTCCGCGTCGCGGCTCCAGATCTTCTCATGGGGCAGGAAACCCATCCACTGCTCATTCCAGGTGGATTTATCAAGCCGGTTGTCGTGGCAGCCGCAATTGGCCACGGCCACCTTGTAGAATTCCGGGTGGAAGATCACGGCCCCGGCGGCGCTCTGGCCCCCGGCGGAGGTGCCGAAAATGCCCACGCGGCTGAGGTCCATGTAGTGATATTTCGCGGCGGCGGCTTTGATCCAAAGAATGCGATCCGGAAAGCCGGCATCGGCCAGATTGTGCCAGCAAACGTCTTGAAAGGCCTTGGAACGATTGGCCGTGCCCATGCCTTCAATCTTCACCACGATAAATCCGGCGCCGGTGTAATTGGTGTGCGCGCTTCGGCCGCTGAAGGCCGTGGGGACGGTCGTGCTCGGCGTGCCTTGCGGGCCGGCGTAGATGTCTTCCAGGATGGGATATTTTTTCTTCGGATTGAAGTTGCGCGGGCGGTCAATCACGCCGTAGATGTCCGTCTGCCCGTCGCGGCCTTTGGCCACGAACGTTTCCGACGGCGACCAGCCGGTCTGTTTCAACTCGGAGATGTCGGCCTGCTCCAGGTGGCAGACCAACTTGCCGTCGGAGCCGCGCCGGAGGTCGTTGACGGGAGGCAGGTCCAGGCGCGAATAGGTGTCAATGAGATACTTTCTGCCGGGCGACCAGGCAATGGCATGGGTGCCGTTGCCCTCGGTCAGGGCGATCAGGCCGGTGCCGTCGAAATTAATGCGATAGTAATGGAGGTAATACGGGTTCTGCTGCGGGTTCATGCCGGAGGCCTCGAACCAAATCTGGCGGCTCTCCTCGTCAATGCGGTCAATGCCGCGGACGACCCACGGGCCTTTGGTGATTTGATTTTTGAGCTTCGCCTCCTTGCTGTCATATAGATAAAGATGCCGCCAGCCGTCCTGCTCGGACGCGTAAATGATTTCTTCGGTTTGCCGGAGGTGGGTGGTGGGGCGCAACTGGCCGCGAAAGGCGTCGGTGTTTTCCGTCCAGATGAAGGTCCTGGCCCGCTCGTCAATGATGTCGCGCACGGCCCCGGTGCGGGCTTCGATGTCAACGACACGGAAGCGGGTGTGGCTGCGATCCTCCTTCTCAAAGTTGAAATGGGAGCCGTCCTTGTTCCAGCGCGGGAAGGGTTGGCGATAATCCACCCGCTCCACTTGCGGTTTGATCTGTTTGCGGCTTTCCACGTCAAACACGTTCAACTCGTAAGCCGGCATTTTGTCCCCGTCCTGCGGATAGGAACGCTGGTGCAGAACCGCCCGCCCGCCCCCCTCCGGGGAAGATTCGACCAGATAGACCTGGCCGTCGTCGCCGGGTTCAACCCGCCAGGCGACGAGGGTCTTGGAATCCGGCGACCAGGAGAGACGGGCGTAGGAATTATTGCTGACCCCATCCTGGCTGAGCTGAATTTCCCCGCCGCCGGCGCTGGGGCGGAGACAGACGTTGAAATTGGTGACGAAGGCGGTCCACTGGCCGTCCGGAGAATCTTGCGCGCGGGTGGCCCCGGACTGACCGCGTCGTCCGCCGCCCTGGCCCTGGCCTTGCTGCTGCGGGGAGAGGGCTTGCTCATCCGCCGCCGGAACTGCGGCGGGGCCGCTCTCGTCCGGCACAAAGGCAAGGTCGGCGTCCGCCATGACGAGTTGCGATCCGGCCGGGAGGGGCGGAAGCAAAGCGGCCTTGTTCTCGGAGTTTGGCACGGCGGTGCATTGGTAGGATTTTAGGTCACACTTCCACGTTTTGCCGGCGGCCTCAAACTGGACGGCCTTGCCGTCGTCGAGAAACTCGATGGAGGAAAAGGGGAGATGGTCGGGCTTGAACGGCTGGCCGGCGGATTGGGAGAGGGCGGCGGCCAGTTTCTTGTGATCGAAGGCGGGCTGGCGTACCGCCTTTTCCGCATCCACGAGGATGAATTCAACCGCGCCGCCGCGCAGGCCGTTGGTGTACCAAAATTTGATGTCGTCCTCCAACCAATGCGGATGGATGGCGGCCTTGTAAACACCGCGCTCCCCTCCGCCGCGCCCACCCTGGCCCCCGCGCTGTTGTTGCGGGGAGTCATCGGGTTGCGCGTTGGCGGCAATCCATGCGCCGGGCAGCAGGAAAAGAGTCGCCAGGAGGAGCCACTTCTTGTGGATGGCGGATTGGAGGTTGGCCCGATTTGCTCCGGCGCGCGGCCAGAGCCAGGTCCGGTGGAGGCTGACGATGTTGCCAAGTTGCACGGCACGGAAAGTAACCAGCGAAGGCTGGGAGTTGCAAGCCACTTCCCGCCTCGAGCCGCTCCAAGGAATGGCTTCCCGGCCACGTCCGCGCGAGCGGAGAAATCCCCAGGACAACAGCCCCTGCGGCTCCGCCGCAATTTTGTTTGAGAAACGAGCCAAAACAGGGTATTGGATGAGGGTAAATGAGACGACAGAGCGACTTCGTCCTGGAGAAAGCGGGCTGGCCGGCATTGCTGTTGGAGGAAAATGGAACCATTTGCCGGGCCAATCGCGCCGCCTGCCAGCTTTTTGGCGCCGCCGTCCAGGGGGTTCCGGGCACGGCCTCCTTGTCCGCGCTTCTGGATGACGCCAACGGCGCCAAGCCGGACAGATTTCTGGCGGACCAGGCGGCCGGAAAGCCGGGCGAACTCAGGCTCAACGTTACCGGCGGCCACAAAGCCCGCTTCCAGGCCCGCGTCACCAAAGTTTCCCGCGACGGCCAGAATTATTTTATTCTCCAATTGTTCGAGGGGCCGTCGCACGGCCTTTCCGACACCGCCGTCTGGGCGCGCTCCAGGGAAACGCCCGGGACCTCGCCGAACCTGTCCAAGGAAACGTCCGGCGCTCTGCCGACCTCGTTTCTGGACGCGATGGAGGTGCCCTTTGCCCTCACCAATTCCGACTGGCCGGCGCTGGTGGTGGACAAATTGGGGACGATTATTCGATCCAATCTCGCCGCCGCTCGCGTGTTTGGCGCCGCCACCAGGAAAAGCGCCGCCCTGGGGGCGATCTGGCCGGCCGAGAACACGACCACGCTGGAGAAGTTTCTCTCCGAGCCGGCGCGCGGAGAGCCGCACGATGTAAAATTGCGGGCCGAAAGCGGCACCCTCATTCCCTTCCAGGCGCAAGTCTGCCCGGCGGCGCAAAGCAAGTGGGTGCTTTTGCAGTTTTTCAAGGAAAACGCCCCCCCGCCGGCGGCGGCGGTGGCGGCCGCGCCGGCCGCGCCGGAAAAACCCGAGGCTGACTTCTTATTGCAGGACGCGGACTGGCCGGCCTTTCTGCTGCGCAAGAACGGGCAAGTGGTCCGGGCCAACCGCGCGGCGGTGCGGGCCTTTGGTTCCAGCGTCGAAAAAACGGACTATAAACTGGGCTCCATTTGGTCTTCGGAGAACCGGGATTCGCTGGAGCAGTTTCTGAGCCTGCCGGCGCCGACCCTGCCGCCGCGGCTGAAGTTCCGGCTCAAAAGCGGGATGCCCGGGGTTTTCCTCGTCCAAGTCTCCTGCCTGGCGCCGGACGATATTTGTTTGCTCCAACTGCTCAAGGAACCTTCGCCTGTTCCGGCCGCGTCGCCGGCGGCATCTCCAGCGGGCGCCGCCCATCCCGCCACTTTGGAGCTTCCCACCATCCACCGGCAAAAACTGGATTGCGCGCTGCAACTGGCCCGCTCCGTCGCCTTGGATTTCAACAACGCCTTGACCAGCATCCTGGGCCACAGTTCGCTTCTCTTGAGCCAGGCGGAGCCGGGCCACCCTTGGCGCGGCTCGCTCGTTCAAATCGAAAAATCAGCCGAGAAAGCGGCCGAGGTGGCCAACGACCTGGCTTCCTTCAGTCTTCAGGAGAAAGACGCGCGGGCGCAGACCGCCGGGAATCTCAACACCTTGCTGGACCGCACCGTGGAAGCGCTGCAAACCTCCCTCCCCAGCCCGGTCACCGTCACCCGCCAATTGGAACGGAAGCTTTTCACCGCCAATTTCGACGAAGCCAAGATGCAGCAGGCCCTGGTGAGAATTCTCGAAAACGCCGTCGAAGCCATCCCCGCCGATGGCAGGATCACGGTGGAGACGCGCAACCTGGAATTATCCCAGCCCACCCAGGATGGCACGGCGAGATTAAACGCCGGCAATTACGTTTGCGTGGAGATTTCAGACAATGGCCGCGGCATTGCGGCGGAGGTGATGCCGCACGTGTTTGAGCCGTTTTTCACGACCAAGGGCAGCAAACATCGCGGCCTGGGCCTGGCCTGGGTTTATGGCATCGTCACCAACCACGGCGGCGGGGTCGCCATTTCCAGCGAGGCCGGCCAGGGCGCCCGCGTCCGCATTTACCTCCCGGCCAATGACAAGATCGTGCGCGAGACTCCGCTCACCCCGGCGGATTTGCGCGGGAGCCAGACCATCCTGGTGGTGGATGACGAAGACCTCTTGTTGACCATGGCGCAAATGGTCCTCTCCTCCTTCGGCTACACCGTGCTCACGGCCAACAGCGGACAAAAAGCCCTCGAACTTTTTTCCCATTGGAAAGATTCCATTGATCTGGCGGTGGTGGACCTGGTCATGCCCAACATGAGCGGGCGGGAATTGACCGAGCAGATCCGCAAAATCGCGCCCCGGATGCGGGTCCTGTGGTGCAGCGGCTACGTCCGTTCCAGCCTGGCGGAGGACGAGGGCCCGTACCTGCAAAAGCCCTTCACCAGCCAGGACCTGCTTCGCGCCGTCAAACACGCCCTGACGGAGGTTCTGGACGGCCCCGCCCCGCCGGAGACCGGCCAACCGGAAAAAGTGAAAGATGATTAGTTGACATTATCGGGTTTTCTGTTTTCAATTATCTAATGCAGGTCGAAAGCTTTAAAATATTTTGTGATCTGGCCGAAACGGAAAGTTTCACCAAGGCGGCCCAGATCAATCAAGTCACCCAGTCGGCCGTCAGCCAGCAAATCAGCTCGCTCGAACGCCAGTTCAAATCGCTCCTGATCGAGCGCAGCAAAAAAAAGTTCCGCCTCACCCGCGAGGGCCAGGTCCTCTACGATTACAGCAAACAGATCATCCAGACCTACGACTCGCTCCAGAACCGCCTCCAGGAAATCAAGGACATCATCTCCGGCACCATCCGCGTGGCCACCATTTACAGCATCGGCCTGCACGATCTGCCCCCCTACCTGAAGAAGTTCCTCAAGCTCTTTCCCACCGTCAACGTTCACGTCGAATACCGCCGGGCCAACCAGGTCTATGAAGACGTTTTGGGCAATGTCGTGGACATGGGGCTGGTCGCCTACCCGGTCAAGGACGCCAAGCTGGAGCTGATCCCCTTGCGCAAGGACAGCCTGGTCCTCATTTGCCACCCCCAACATCCTCTGGCCAAAAGCAGATCGGTCAAGTTGTCCCAGCTCGCCGGCCAGAAATTCATCAGCTTCGAACCGGACATTCCCACCCGCAAAGCCATTGATAAAATTCTCAAGGACCACGGCGTCGAGGTCCAGAGCGTCATGGAATTTGACAACATTGAAACCGTCAAACGCGCCGTGGAAATCGAAGCCGGCATTTCCATCGTGCCCCAGGCGACCATCATCCAGGAAGTGGCCAAGCAAACCCTGGCCGAAGTCAGAATTGAGGGAGTGGACCTCTTCCGCCCGATCGCCGCGATCTACAAAAAGAACAAAGTCCTTTCCCCGGCCATGAAGCAGTTCCTCCATATTTTGAAGAGCTGAAGCATGGCAAAATCTCCTCTGGATGATTTTGCCGGAAGAGGGGGCTTTTTACTTCAAATTCTTTGGGTTGAGCGGCTGCAAATCGCGGGGCACGAACAGGCCGTCTTTGCGGATCAGCTCCCCGTCAAACCAGATTTCCCCTCCGCCCCATTCGGGGCGCTGGATCAACACCATGTCCCAATGCACCGCTGATCGGTTCCCGTTGTCCGCGTCCTCGTAGGCCTGCCCCGGCGTGAAATGGAGCGACCCGGCGATTTTTTCGTCGAACAAAATGTCGCACATCGGATTGAGGATGTGGGGATTAAAACCCAGCGCAAATTCCCCGATGTAGCGCGCGCCCGCGTCCGTGTCCAGGATTTCATTCAAGCGCCGGTTGTGGTTGGCCGTGGCCTTGATGATTCTGCCGTCCTTGAACTCCAGCCGCACGTTTTCAAATTTTGTGCCGGAGTAAATGCTCGGCGTGTTGTATTGGATGCAGCCTTGCACCGAGGTTTTGACGGGACTGGTGAAAACCTCCCCGTCCGGTATGTTGCGTTTGCCCTCGGCCAGCAGGGCGGGGATGCCTTTGATGCTGAATTGGAGATCGCTCCCGGGGGCTTTGACCCGCACCTGATCGGCCTTGTTCATGCGCTTTTGCAGCGGGATCATGGCCCGGGCCATCTTGGGGTAATCCATCGTGCAAACGTCAAAATAGAAATTCTCGAACGCCTCCGTGCTCATGTTGGCCGCCTGGGCCATGCTGGGCGTGGGCCAGCGCAGCACGCACCAGCGCGTCTGGTTGACGCGGCGATCCTGCACCGGCCGGATGGTTTTGTTGTAAAGGGCCATCAGGCCACTGGGGACATCGGCGCTTTCGCAGGCGTTGTCCGCCCCGCGCGCGGCGATGTAGGCCTGCATCCGTTTCATGCGGGACAACTCGACATCGCGCACCAGGCGGGCGTGTGGCCCGTTGGTCTGGAGCATCATCTCGCGGTTGATGCGCGTGTGGCGCACCTCGATGAGGGGGATGGCGCCCCGGCGCCGGGCGGCGCGCATCAATTCGATGGCGAACTCATCGGGCACATCCATCATTTCGAGCAGGATGCGGTCGCCTTTTTTAAGTTCGGTGGAATAGGTGACCAGCAGATCGGCCAGCTTTTTGTAACGGGGATCAGTCATAAATTTGGGGGAAAACTAAACACCGCCGGCGGCGAAAGCGCAATCAAAACGAACGGGCCTTTGCCACATCCTCTCGGCAAAAGCTGCTTGTGATGGCGTTTCAAGACTCTGCCCCCAGGCCTTCCTTTTTTCGCAGTTGCCGTTCCTGGCGTTGGGTTTCGGCTCGCAGCAATTCCTCGGCGGACCAGCCTTTGGCCTGCGCGGAACGGGCCAGCGCAAATAATTTTCCGGCCAGCGCTTTTTTAGTCAATACTATTTTCCCGCCATCGGCGGCGGGGAGCAGTTTTGCCTTGCGCGCTTTCTTCACCAGCTTCTCCGCGCGCAGCAGCGCGGGCAGATGTTTGGGGATGCCATCCAGCGCCGACGCGCGGGCGTGGCGCGTGCCGCGCTTTTCCGCCGCCTTGATTTTTTCCCAGTTGGCCCAGACTTCGTCCACATTCTTGACCTTCGTCTCGCCGAAGACGTGCGGGTGCCGGCGAATGAGCTTTTCGGTGATGCGCCGCGCCACCTGCTCGAAATCAAACGCGCCGCGCTCCCGCGCCAGTTGGCAATGGAAGACCACCTGCAAAAGCAAATCGCCCAGTTCCTCGGCCATCTCCTGATCGTCGCCGGCCTCGATGGCGTCCATCAATTCATAGACCTCCTCCACGGCGTGAAAGCGCAGCGTCTGATGATCCTGCTCGCGATCCCACGGGCAGCCGGCGGGCGAACGCAGCCGGGCCATGACAGCCACGAGGCCCTGGATGGCCGCGCCGGCTTTTTTTTCGTCGGGGTTCATTGGCTGGGGTTGTCGGCGCTTGACACTCAGAGAATCACCAAATTGTCGCGATGCACCATCACGTCGTCGGCTTGGCGCGCATTGACGATGGTGGAATCAAATTCACAGATGCCCCGGGCGAACTCCGTCCCGTTCAAATCGCAAACGCGCACCACCTCGCCGGCGGCGAACTCCCCTTCGCACCGCGCCACCCCGGGCGGGAGCAGGCTCCGGCCCTTCTCGCGCAACGCTTGTTTGGCGCCCTCATCCACAAACAGCACGCCTTTGGGGTGATGGAAAAAAGCGATCCAGCGTTTGCGTCCAGGCAATTTGACCGGATGGGCCACGAAAATCGTCCCTTCCTCGCGCCCCTCGAAAATGTGGGCGAGCGCGTTTTTCTTCTTGCCCGAGGCGATCACCAGCGGGATGCCGGCACGAATGACGATCTTGGCCGCTTGCAGCTTGGACGCCATCCCGCCCACGGCCGTGGCGCTGTCGGTGCCCCGGGCCGCTTTCTCCATGTTTACGTCCAGATGTTCGACGGCGCTGACGGTCCTGGGATTGGCTTTGCCGAAATTCTCGATGAACCCGTCCACCGTCGTCAAGATCACCAGCGCGTCGGCGGGCAGGAGGCACGCCACCAGGGCCGAGAGCTGATCGTTGTCGCCAAACTTCAATTCCGTGAACGAGGTGGCGTCGTTCTCATTGACGATCGGGATGACGCCGTGGCGGAGCAGGGTGACCAGGGTGGTGCGGGCGTTGAGATGGCGCTCGTGATGTTCCAGGTCATCGTGGGTCAGGAGCACCTGCGCGACCCGATGGCCCGCCTCGCCGAAAAGCTTCTCGTAAATCGTCATCAAGCGCGGCTGGCCGACCGCCGCACAGGCCTGCAACTCGGAGGTTTCCCCCGGTCGTTTCTCATACCCCAAAATCCCCATGCCCGCTCCCACCGCCCCGGAACTGACGATCACCACTTCCTTGCCTTGCCCCCGGATGGCGGCGATCTGGGCGACCAACTGGGCCAATTGCGCCAGATCGGGTTGTTTGCGGCTGTCCGTCAGGACGCCGGTGCCCAATTTGACGACGATGCGGCTGGCATGGACAAGCGTTTCGCGGTGCATTTAATTCAGATGTTCAGAAACAGGGATGGATTTAGCCACAAAAAAGACAAGAAATCAATGCGGCGGTGTCACATCCCCCAATCGTCGGTTAAGATTAGGATGGGCCTGAAATGGCCGCAAAATGCGCTGTGTAATTTTTTTTTTGGCTTTATTAACCTTTATTAGCCTTTATTAAGGGAATTATATACATTGTTACCCTGCTGAGCATCATAAGGTGCCATAATGCAACACATTATCGCGTTTAATTTCTATGGGAAAAATATACTCGCTGTGGCGTAAATTGCGGTCATGCTTAAGCCTTACCGCGCAGCCTGTTCCGCCTGTTTTTGGGTCTTGGCCGAATGCGGAGCCTGTGGTGGGATTGAGAGCAACTCTATGGGCTGCTTGGAAAAGAGGACATAAACTGGGAGCTCCGAGATGTTCGCGTGGTGAAGTATGGCAGCTAGAGTATTCAGCCCACGAGTTAGGTCAATGCTCCATGCAGCTCCGCCAAGCCTGGTGGCACTTCCGTCAGGCTTTAGGTCTGGTTCGATTATTTCTAAAAGACGATCCCAAGCACCCTTTCCAGTAGCGGCGTAGTCAGCATTCTTTGTCTTTTCAACGAAAATGAATGCAAATTTTGTATTGTTTATTTTCATAGCATCCATCAAATACCCCAAAGGACTTAGAATCGGCGGGCGACCTTGCTCGGCGCGACAAGTATCAATTCCAATGGTGGGCTGTGTCGCTAGTGGAGGCGCAACCATTTCAAGGCAAGAAAAAAGGCGCGGATACTGGCATTGACGGCCTAAAATTCTTCCGCGACATTGACCAAAAGGAGGCGCAGAAAATTGTCGTGAGCGTCAAAGGCGGTGAAACTATCAAGGCAGATGATATACGCTCACTCATGGCAGTGCGGGAGCGTGAAAGCGCAGAGATTGCGCTTTTCATATCGCTGGCAGAGCCAACGCGGGGCATGGCTAGTGACGCCGCGAGCGCGGGATTCTACGAAAGCCCAAACGGGAAAAAGTATCCGCGCATTCAACTGCTAACGATTGAGGGCTTGCTGAACAAAACGCATCGGGCGGAGCACCCGGACTACGAACCCGACTTGAATTTCAAGAAGCCGAAAGGTGAGGCAACCACAAAACAAAACGGACTGAAATTATGAGCCGAGCGAGAAAAATGCACAAGCCGCTCAAGGGCGGTTTCAACGAGATACTGGCGACCGTTGCAATGGGCGGCGGTGCTGGCAAGCAAGCCGCCAAGGAGTTGCAGACAACGCCAGCTAAGTCGCCGCAAGCCGAGTCAACGGAGTTGCAGGCTAGGGACGCCAAGACGCCGCCGCAAAAGCCGTGAAAAATACGGCGGCGAGCGAAACCGGGGAAACGGGGCGCAAGGGTAACAATGTATATAATTCCCTTTATTAACCTTTATTGGAATGTTGCTGGATTGCCGCAAAAATGCTCAAAAGGTGCAGAACGATCCATTGTTGCAATGCAGGGAACATAAAAATGTAGTTTGACTGGGTTTGACTGGGTTTGACTGGCGGGTGGTTACAGAGATCGGCCACAGGCGTTATCGTTAATGGTAAATTTGTCCGGGAACTGCCGGGAGCTTCACGCTCTGGCCCGGCCCAAGCCCGCCCTTCCTTTTTGGCATTGCCATGCTCACTGAGGAAAGATTAGCATTTAAGCGTGCCGTTGTCAAAGGGAAAAAGGGAGAATTGCGCCATTTCGGAGGAACGCGGGCATGATGGGCCGGGGCGGTCTTGGCTATGGCGCCCAACTTGCCACAGGCGTGATCAATCGAAACATTCCGCGTGGAGCGGATGTCGGCCATGTCGTTCGGTAGGCTTATTATGTTGACAAGAGGCGGCGCGCATGCGAGGTTTGGCAAAGGAAGTCCCGCAACATGAATTGGAACCGTCAACGCAAAGCGTTCACGCTGATTGAGTTGCTGGTGGTCATTACGATCATCGGGATTCTGGCGGCGCTATTGCTGCCTGCCCTCTCCACTGCCAAACATCACGCCCAGGACGTCAATTGCGTGAACAGCCTAAAGCAAATCACCGCCAGTGGGTTGATTTACATGAACGAGACGGGGCACAATGTTCTCTGTGTCGATACGAACGATTTGGATTCCTGGGTTGGAAGTTTAAGCCCGTACGCATTGACGAGTAATATTCTGCTTTGCCCGGCGACCCACTTCACAACCCAAGAGATTCCAGATGCTCAGGTGATAGGCACGGCAAGCTTGGCATGGTGCAACTGGCCTGGAGGCACCACTGCACCTGTCAATGGTAGTTATAGCATGAATGGCTGGCTTTTTTCTTGGGACCCGAATGTCACCAATATGATTTCCACATGGGCAGGCCCCCCTCCGACGATCGTGGTTAACAATCCAGGGTTTCTGTTTAATAAACCAACCTCTGTTCAAAGACCGGCTCAAACCCCGTTTTTTAACGACGCGATTGTTTGGAACGAATGGCCGTTGGAGGGCGACGCTCCGGCGTCTGATCTTTCCAAGGGAGCCGCTATAAATATATACGGCATGCCGCGCTGCACGATTTGGCGGCATGGGGGGAAAACGGCGACTTCCTATGTCAAAGGCTGGCCCCTGCTTTATCCTCCCTCCCTGCCGCAGGGGGCGGCAATCAACATCGGTTTTGCCGACGGCCATGCCCAAATGGTGAAGCTCAACGATCTTTGGAGTCTCTACTGGCATTACAATTGGCGTCCATCGTCGTCCCCGCCGTAAAACCCAAATCATCCCGCCCCAGCAAAAATGGGTCAACTTTGCAATCGCCACCCAAATCCCGGTTAGTTCTCTAATTCATTCGGGCTTGAGAGCGAAAACAAGGTGTTCGCGGTGTTTGGATTGGATAGAATCGCTAGATGAAGGCGAAGATGCGGTCGGCGAGGGCACCAACCGCGACACGCGAGGGCGCGTGTGCTCCCCAAGCAAGCGGTTTCGACATGTTAGCCTACGCCTTCAAGCCGTCGCGAATCATGGGCAGGTTGCGCAGGCGGATGGCGGTGGCGTCAAAAATGGCGTTGCTGATGGCCGGGGCGATGCCAATGATCGGGGTCTCGCCCGCGCCGGCGGAGGCCTTGTCTTTTCTGTCAAGAATAACAATTTCAATCTTCGGCGCGTCGCTGAAGCGCGGCACGCGGTACTCGGAGAGACGCCCGTTGGTGATCATCCCGTCCTTGAATTCCATGGCCTCGAACAGCCCGCCGCCCAGGCCCATCATTATCGCCCCTTCAATCTGGTTCTTCAGATGGTTCGGGTTGACGATCGCGCCGCAATCGAACGCGCTGACCGCGCGCACGACTTTGACGGTCCCGCTGGCGGTGTCGGCCAGGACTTCGGCGCAGGTGGCCAGATAGGAGTTTTTCTCGGTCCCGCCGGCAATGCCGAAACCCCGGCCGGCCGAGGCCTTGGCCGCGCCCCAGCCGAAGGCTTTGGCGGCGGCCTCAAAAACGGCGCGGAGGCGGTCGTTGGTCAAATTCTTGAGGCGGAATTCCAGCGGGTCCATCTTCAGCAGGCGCGCCAGTTCGTCCATGTGGACTTCGCGGGCGAAGTTATTGGCGGTGGCGGCCAGGCAGCGATAGGAACCGATGGTCAGCGGGGCGCGGGTCTGGTGGAATTGAGTCTTTTGATTGGCCGCCGGGATGTTGTAAGGGCTTTGCAGGCCCTGGCCGCCGGACTGGTAATTGTGAGCCTCCCAAGAGGTCAGCGTGCCGTCGTTGCGCACCCCGCTGGTGATGTCAATCACCCCCGCCGGACGAAAATAGGCCCAGGTAAATTCCTCCTGGCGCGTCCAGACCAGCTTGACCGGTTTGCCGGCGGCTTTGGACAGGCGCGCCGCTTCCACGGCCGCTTCGCCGGTGTGTTTTCCGCCGTAGCCGGAGCCGGTGTCCGGCACGATCACCCGGACGCGCTCCTCCGGGATGGCAAAGGCTCTGGCCAGTTCCGAGCGGTGGCCAAAGGGAACTTGCGTTCCCACCCAGACCGTGAGTTTGTCCTCTTTCCAATCCGCCACGGCCGCGCGCGGTTCCAGAGGGGTGTGCGCGATGTAGGCCACCGTGTAGGTCTGTTGGAGGGTCTGATCGGACGCGACGGGCGCAACCGGTTCGCCGGCCGCCTCGGCCGCCGGAGCGGCTCCGCCCCCACGGCCCCCCCGGCCCGCGACGACGTTCTTTTTGAGATACTCGAAAATGGTTGTGTTGGAAGGCTGCTCCGTTGGGGCGGACCATTCCACTTTGATCGCGTTGATGGCGTGCTCCGCCTGCAACGAGTCCGGCGCAACCGCGCCGACAAAATCGCCGTCCTGCACCACCTTGACACCCTCCATCGCTTCGGCGGCCTTGGTGTCAATGGAAACAATCTTTGCCTTGAAGGTGGCGGGCCGCAGAACCTTGCCATGCAACATGCCGGGCAACTTCAGGTCGGAGGCATATTTGTGTTTGCCGGTGACGAAATCGCGCCCGTCCACTTTGGGGACGGAGAGGCCGGCGATTTTCCAGTCGGTCGCCGGGGTGATGGGCGTGGCGCTGTCCACCGTCTTGGTGAGCTTCTGGCCTTTGGTCAACTGGCCGAAGGTGACCGATTCGCCCCCGCCGGCTTTGGATATTTTCCCGTCGGCCACAGTGAGGGAAGAGCGGTCCGCCTTCAATTGTTCCGCCGCCATGTCCAACAACGTTTCCCGCGCCGCCGCCGCCACGCGATGCAGATTCGAAGCCATCTGCGGGGTGCTCATGCTGCCGAAAGTTCCGGCGTCCCACGGAACCAGGTCCGTGTCGGCCATCAGCATCTTGATGGAAGCCATCGGCGCGCGAAGTTCCTCGGCCACCGCCTGCGCCAGGGAGGTGCGGATGTTCTGCCCCACCTCCGTTTTGCCTGTAAAAACCGTGATCACCCCGTCCTCGCCAATGTGCAGAAAAGCGCTGATTTGGACCGGCCCCTGTGCTCCGCGTCCGCGCCGCCCCACGGCGCCCGCTTCCTGCGCCAGCGCGGATGGGGCCAGAAAGAGGACCATCACGCCGGAGCCGAGCGTCTTGAAAAAGTCGCGGCGGTTCACCGCAAAACGAGCCGGCGGCTGGCCGGCGCGCTCCTGGGGTTCGGACTCAAGAATGAGGGTGTCTTCCGCGTTCATTTGGATGAAAGGGTCTTGGCGCCTTCCTGGATCGCCGCGATGATGCGCCGATAAGTGCCGCAACGGCAGACGTTGCCGTTCATGAAGCGGATGATTTCGTTCTCGGATGGATCGCTGCTTTTCTGCAACAAGGCGTAGCCGGTCATGATCATGCCCGAAGTGCAATAGCCGCATTGCATCGCGTCCATTTTGAGGAAGGCTTCCTGCAAGGGGTGCAGGCGGCCGTCTTTTTCCAGGCTTTCGACGGTGGTGATCTTGCGCCGCCCGACCGAGCCAACCGGCGTGATGCAGGAGTGGGTGGGAGTGCCGTCCAGCAACACCGTGCAGGCGCCGCATTGGCCTTCGCCGCAGCCATACTTGCAGCCGGTCAAATCCAGATCATCGCGCAGAACGCTCAACAGGCTGCGTTCGCCCTCCGCGTTGACCTGGACCGCTTTGCCGTTGACCTGAAGTTCCGTCACTTTTGCCATAGACTTGTCGGTTGCTCAGTACCTGGATCAATTGATTGCGGGCGATTGTGGCATGGCTCCCGGATTTCCGCCAGATTTTTTTGGTTGCGACTTTCTCCAAAACGCGCAACCGCTATTTGGCGTTGCGTTGGAGATAGGCGGCCCAGAGGTTGGTTTGAACGTAGAGTTCCAAAAATGTCCCCGGCCGCAAGGCAAACAGCCCGGCCATCATCCCGGCTTTTTTGCCGTCCACGTCCGGTTCGAGGCTGGCCGAGACGATCGTCACCGGCGGATAAGGGGTCACCTCCGCGATCTTCCTCGCAAATTCATTGGTGTATGCGTCCTCCAGCAGCATCCGGTTCAGCCGGATCAGGTCCTGGCCTTCCGGGTTCTGCCGCCGCAACGCAACGGTTTCGGGCCGCAACTGGACGGCCTGAAAGCGATTGGAATCGTAAATGGACGGCCCTTCCAGAATCTGGTTGAGACTTGCCGCCAGATTGGTTTGCAGTTGGTGGGAGCCGTCTTTTGCGGGCTGGTCTGTGTCCACATATTTTTTTAGGCCGGAGTCCATCAAGAATCCGGACACGGCGTCGGCTTTGCCCCGAAGCTTCCCCGCCAGGGAATCCACGTCCACGATGTCATCCGCGGAAAGTTTCGAGTATCCGGGCACTTCGTAGTACCATCCCGCTCCATTAAACCGGCGCAGATACCACGGCAACGGCCAGTAGTCGTCCTCCGGCGCGATGACATTGAGCCGCATCCCGCCGCCGTCCGGCGACGCTTCCGCCAGCGCTTGCACCTTACCCACGAGATTCAGAAGGTCGGGCGAAGTTTGGGCGTAGCACCAGGGGTTGCGCGGGTCCGCGGCATAAGTGACACCGGCCTGCCAGGCCTGGAGAGCGAGCTGGCCCGCGCCTGTCAATAATACAATTCCGGCGGCGATTTTCAGGCGTCGCGACGGCAGCCGGGAGATCAGCGCGGCCGCGCCGGTCCCCGCCAGCAGAATCGCCCCGTGCCAGAAGCCCAGCGCGCACCAAGGGGTTTTATAGGGGATGGCGGTGTAAATGGCTGCCAGGATGAGGGTGTAGAAGAGGAGAAACCGTGCGAAGGAGGGGTTCGCGCCGGACCATTGCCGGCGGGCAAAGGCGGCAACGCTCCCCACGGCGGCCAGCGCAAAAATGAGGGCCTCGCTCCAGACCGGGCCGCCGCTGACGTGAAAGAAAAGCAACCGCCGCCAATAAAAACCCCACTCGTGAACGTGCGGCGAAGCGCCCTGCCCGCGTTGAGACCAAAAGAGAAAGGTTCGCACGGCGTCGAGCGGCCCGGAGGGGTTGGCGAGGAAGGAACTGAACAGGAGCAGCGCCACCGCCAGCCAGACGGCGAGCGCCGCAATCAGGTGCGCGGGCTTGAGAGGTTTTGGCGGTCCGGTTTTTGGGGCCGCGACGGAGCGAGGAGGCGCCACGCAGCGGTTGAGCAGCAGCGCCCCCGCCGCGGCCGCGAGGTTGAAGATAAAGGTTTCCTTGGTGGCCTGCATCAATCCAATCGCCGCGCCCGCCAGCAGAATCCAGCCAATCCTTCGCGTCCGGCCATAGCGCCATCCCGCCGCCAGCGCCAGGAAGGTGAAGAAAACCAGCAACATTTCGTGAATGTAATCACGGCTGTAATAGACCATCACGGGCGACACCGCCGTCAGGAGCGCGGCGGCGAGGGTGGCGTTCCTGCCCAAGCCGTCGGAAACCAAGGGCAGGAGCAGAATCAGGCCGACGCCGAAGAGGACGATCATGGAGCGCAACCGGGTTTCACTCCAGCGCGCGAAGTCGCGGGCCTGGGTCAGCTTACCCCAGGCCACGGTGGCGTAGGCGAGGGTGGGGCCGTGGTGCTCGGTCGGATCGTAGCGGTAGCCGCCGCCTTCCCACAATTGGCGGAAGATTTTGACGGCTTTGACCGCTTCGTCGGTGTGCATGGGCCGGAGATCCAGTTGCGCGCAACGCAGGCCCAATGCCGCCAGCGCGGCCAGCAGGATCAGGAACGGAAAGCCCTTGGTCATTTGGCCGGCCGCCCGTAAACCTCCACTTCGGTGTACTGGTTGTAGCGGGCCTCGCTGCTTCCGTTGGAGTAGAGGCGGACATAGCGGGCCGGAGTTCCCTTGCCTTCGATCAATTTGCCTTCGTTGGTTTCAAAGTACTCGCGATTGGCGCCCGCGCCCTGGCCGACTTTGTTCTCGGCGTCGTTATTGAAGAGGGTGCGGAGGTTTTCGGTGAAATCGGCGTTGTCGGCAACCTGGACAACGACGCCGTGGCAAACCTTGGCAACATCGTGGGCGTGCCAGACGACAATGGCGTAAATCTCCTGCCGGCTGCCCAGATCAATTTGCACCCATTGCGGGCCTTTGCGCAGCAAGACCACGTTTTCATCCAGCGCTTCCTTCTCCCCGTCGGTGATTTTGGCCAGGTTGGCGGCGATGGCATTGGTGTCGCTGCTGGTGACTGGTTTGCCCAGGGCCACATTGGTGACATCCGCCGGCGCCATCAGGGGCGGGCGCGGCTTGCCCAGGGGTTTCTCGACGTTGGGCGAGGCGGGGCTGTCGGAGGGCGTGCCAATGAACGTGGGCGCGGGCAGTTTGATCTTCAGCGGGGCGAGTTCTTCCGCGCCGGCGCAAAAATTCCCGCCGGGCAGCCAGAGCACCAACGCCAGGCATAGGAGCAGGTTGCGGCGGAGGCGGCTGCGGTCTGAGGTTCCAATCATGCCTTTACATAAACCCACTTGGCGGCCCTTGCCAAGGATCATGTTGTCCAGGCGCAATCCAATTCCCCCTCCGGCTCAAAGGGTGAGGAGGGTGTAGTCCAGCAGATCGAAGACCTGGTCCAGTTGTTGCGAGTAGGCCGGCGCCAGCGCCGCCGGCACCGCGTCCGTCAGCGAAATATATTCCTCCTCCAGCAAGACTTTGCTGGCGCTGGCTCTGACGCTTTTATGGAAATGAAAGGCCGCATTCTCGATGGTTCGATACCCCGTGTCCACCGGCGCCAGGTCCGGCAGGATGATTTCAGCGCGAAAAATCTGGTGCTCCGGCCAGGTCAATCCCAGAGGCATGGAGCGAAACGGCGTCCTGGGCCTGCGCAGGACCCGGTCAATATTGTGGGTGTAGAACCGGCCAACGTAGCCAATGCCCGAAGGCGAGTGGCTCAACATATTGCCGAGGCGGTAATACTCCGTCACCACAACCTCGTTGGCCTGCTTGTCATCCAGGTATTCGAGCGGGGCGGCCAGCGCGATGCCGGGATAAAGCCCGGCAAAGTTGTTCAAATCCTGGGCTTGCAGGACCGCGCGCCCCGTGGTTGAGAATCGTCTCCGTATCGTTTCGGCGTCAGACCCGTCCATGACAATGACCACTTTGAGATCCGTTGGCTGGCCGGCGGCGCGGATGAGAAAGTATTCAGTGACGGTGGTTCTCGGTTGAACCGGCGACACCGGAATGACCGCCAGGTCGTCCGTGCCCGGACGGACCAGCAGGCCGAGACCGTAGTTGGGCCAGGATCGCGCCGCCAGCGGGCCGCGTTGGAAACCGGCGGACGGCTCCAGCCAATAGGTCCGGCCTCCCACCACCACCTGGACGAGCGCGTGATTAAAAGCGGCTGCGGCCGGCTGCCAATTCTGGAGGGTCTGGCGGAAATCGGCCGCCACCAAAACCGGACAGGACTCGATCCCCAGCGCGCGCAGAATGGTGACGCAGAGCAGCGTCTTGTCCTTGCCATCGCCGAACCGCCGGGCAAAGACCGCCGAAGGATTGGCCGCCCTGTAAGTCTCCGATCCGCTTTCGGCCACCGCCTGCCGCACTTCGTCCTGCAAAAACCGCAACACCGCCAGCACCTGTTGCTCGGCGTCCGGCAGGCGGCGCCAGGCCGCGATTTGCCGGGCCAAATCCGGCGAGAGGGGCTGGGAGTTGGTGAAAACGGCCAACTCCCACTGGTTGACCTCGGACCACTTCTGGAACTCGCTCAATTGCACCCAAGGCAGCGGGGAGTACCAGACCGGCAGGGAGTCTTCGCTCCGCACCCCCTCCACGTTTTTGCAATCCCAGGTGTACTCCGTCATTGCGCCCTGGCGGAGGACGACGGGTTGGAACTCCGTGCCGTGGTTCTTGATATAAAGATGTCTCGCCCGCGGCCAGACCAGCCGTGTCCTCAGCCGCTGCGCCCGCTCCTGTTTCTGCACCGTCACGAAATCGGAGAATTTGCCGGCGCCCAGAGGAGTATCTCCGCGGACGGTATAGGCATAATCAAGGATGTCGCCCGCCCGCACGTCTTCCAGAGGCAGCACGGCGGATTTTTGGCCGTTGAAAAGATCCCGGTCCCAGTCTCGCTCCGGCTGGATCACCTTCACTTGGTCCGGGTCCAGGCGGTTGAGAAAGTTGGAGCCGCGCCAGACTTTCACCCAATGGAAGACCAACGATTGCTGGTTGGTGTCAAAATCAATGGCAATGCTGGAGTTGTTTTGCGCGCCCTCCGCAGTCAACAATTGGCGCGCCTCATGCAGGAAAGACTCGCTGGTCTGGGCGTTGATCTGGCGGTCGGCCAGCAAGAGCCGCGATTCCTCCCCGGATTCCAACTCCGGCGGATTGGCCGACCGCTGAAAAGCAACGGGGGAAATCCACGCCGTGGGAGGGGCGACGGAAATGATCGGATCAGCCGCCCGGCAAATGCCGGCCAAGGCCCAAAAGGCTGCGAGGAAGAAGCCACGGCCTTTGCCGGGACGCCTCCCGCCAGAAACGGGCGCCCGGCACATTTCAGACCGCAAGATGTCCGCGCCAGCATTCAAGAAATTCACCTTCGCCGAGATACTTTGAACATAATCCAATTTTGCCGGATGGAAAGCCGGAAACTGGCGGAAGAACATTCTGCAATTCAGTTGACTTTTTTGGGGATTTATGCAGGACTGTACAGGCGACGATTCTCGCGCGAAAATGGAACATAAGCGCAAAGACGAAGCCAGGAAGGAGGACCATGAAATCCATCCAAACCGTTCTTTTCTCTCTCTTTTTATTCGGCCTTGCGATGCCACAATCATCGCCCGCCGCCAGTGGGAAGGCGTGTGCTGGGATCACCATCCTCCACTCGTTCGGGGCTTTCCCGAATGGCGCCAACCCGCAGGCCCCGTTGGTGCTGGGCAAGGATGGCAACTTCTATGGCACCACTTACAACGGCGGCACGAACGGCGGCTTGAACCACGGCAATGGCACCGTGTTCAGAATCACGCCCGGCGGGGCCTTGACCAGCTTATATTCGTTCACAGGCGGAGATGATGGGGCCAACCCGACTTCCCTGGTTTGGGGCAAAGATGGCAATCTTTATGGCGGCGCAAACGGTGGCGGTGCGAGTAACAATGGCACTATTTTCCGCATCACGCCCAAGGGCAATTTTACCGTTTTGTACTCGTTCACTGGCGGGGAGGATGGCTCCGGCCCCACTGTCCTGGCGCAGGGCAAGGACAATAAGTTTTATGGGTCAACATCCAGCACGCTATTTAGAATGACGCCGACTGGCGCTTTGACGAGTTTAGCTTCGATCTCGGCAAACAGCCTGGCGCTGGGCAGGGATGGCGAATTCTACGGCACCACCTTTGGCGGCGGTGACGATGGGTACGGCACGGTATTCAAGATCACCTCTGGCGGCGCGGTCAAGACGTTGTATACATTTGGGGGCGGCGCTGACGGTTGGGAGCCCAATGGTCTGGTGCAAGGCAGTAATGGCGATTTCTACGGCACCACGGCTTGGGGCGGCATAAACGGCTTCTTTGGCTTTGGCACCGTGTTCAAGATCACTCCCAACGGCGCATTCGCCACTTTGTATTCGTTCACCAACGGCGCGGACGGTTCGACGCCCCAAGCCACCCTGACGCAAGGCCGTGACGGGAATCTCTATGGCACCGCATTCGGCGGAGAGACGAATTGGGACGGCACTTTTTTCAGAATCACCCCAAAGGGCGCGTTCACCATCTTGTATTCAGGCCCAGGCGACCTCAATTCCGTCTCCGCGTTGGTGTTGGGCAATGACGGCAATTTCTATGCCACCATGAGCGGCTCTTTTGCGTATGTGGTGCCGGCTATGGCTGCGTCGGCGGGAACGCGATCGAACCGCGCCGCCGCGGTTGGCAAATCTGACGGCTCTTCCTCCGGCCTCAACCCGCCAACCCGCGGCACGGTCTTGGAAATTTCCCCCGAGGGCAAGTTTACAAATTTGTACTCGTTTACATGCACCGATGAAGGCGGGGGGCCTGACGGTTCATTTTTCAGGGGCAGTGACGGCAATTTTTACGGAACCACATCCGGTGGCGAGGGCGGCAATGTCCTCGCGAGTGTTTTCAAAGTCATGCCCGGCGGCGCGTTCAGCATCACGTATGCGTTCCAAGGAGGGTTTTATGGGCCCAGCCTAACCCTGGTGCAGGGCCATGACGGCAGTTTTTATGGCACTGAGAGCTCCGTGGGGCCCCTCAACCCCGCTGGAGTCAACGTGTTCAAAATCACTCCCGGCGGCCAGTTCACTAACTTGTACTCGTTCGGTGAATTCGGTGGCTATCCGGCCGCCGCGGTGGTGCAGGGCGGTGATGGCGATTTGTATGGCACTACATACACCGGCGGATCGAATAACAATGGCACGGTTTTCCGCATCACGACAAACGGCGGCTTTGCCAATTTGTATTCGTTCACCAACGGCAATGACGGGGCAAACCCCGCCACGGCCTTGGTGCAAGGCAGGGATGGCGGTTTTTACGGCAGCACAGCCAGCGGCGGCAGCAATAACGAGGGCACGATTTTCAGAATCACTCCGGACGGCGAGTTTGCCAGCCTGTATTCATTCACAAACAAAGCCCAATTCGAGAATCCTTCCTCCGCGTTGGCGCTGGGCAAGGACGGCAACTTTTATGGCAGCACATACAGCGGCGGCAGCGATGACGAGGGCACAATTTTCAAAATCACCACCAACGGCGTCTTGACTAGCTTGTACTCGTTCACAAACGGCACGGACGGCGCGAACCCTCCGTCCGCGTTGGTGCTGGGCAGCGATGGCAATTTTTATGGCTTCACCCCCGGTGGCGGCGCGGATGGTTACGGCGTTATTTTTGAAATCACCCCAGACGGCGCATTCACCAGTTTATATTCGTTTCCTGGCGGCGAAGGCGGCGCGAATGTCAATTCCCTGGCGCAGGGCGGCGACGGCAATTTCTACGGCACCACAAGCGGAGGCGGCGCGGGCGGAAACGGGACCCTGTTCCGGCTTCCCATTCCTTTGCCCCCCTTGGCCCCATTTATCACCCGCGAGCCGCCGGGCCAACTGCATGAGCCGGCAGGCTCCGTGTTGACTCTGGGCGCAACGGTCGAAGGAATGCCCCCGCTGAGCTATCAATGGCGGAGGAATGGAGTGGATTTGTCAGAAGGCGAAAACATTTCCGGCTCAACGAGCGGCGCTTTGACGATCAGCCCGCTGATGCTGACGAACAGCGGAACCTACCGGTTCATCGTGAGCAATTCTTACGGCGCGGTCACCAGCGCGGTGACGGTTTTGGCAGTGTCGGCTGACAAAGTTCCGCCCACGATTCTCTTCTCTTCGCCCGCCCCCGGCGCGCGCACCAACAGCGGCCTGATCTCGGGCGCCGTTACGGACAACGCCCAGGTTGTCGCAGTGGATTATTGGCTCACCAACTATAACAACGGCGTCACTGGAACCGCCGGACAGGCCGTCTTGGGCTTTGGAACCACAAATCGAACCTGGTCCATTCCCGGCGCGCCATTGCCGGGAAGCAACAGCGTAACGGTCCAGAGCGTGGATTTCACAGGAAACAAATCGTCCATGCCCGCGCGCGCCTTCTTCTATGAAGTTCCCTCTCTGTTCACCTTGACCCGCACGGGGAATGGCGCGGTGGCGGGCACGGCCTCAATCCGTGGCGACCTGCCGCCAACCAATGGCGCGATGCTCCACATTGGGGAAAGTTACACGCTGGTTGCCACACCGGCCAAGAATTGGTTATTCCGCAATTGGACCGGCGCCGATTCCGTCGTCAGCTCCAGCGCCACATTGCGCTTCATCATGGAAAACGGCGCGACTTTTCAGGCCAATTTCGTGACGAATCAGTTTTCCCGGATGGTGGGAACGTATAACGGCCTCTTTTATTCCGATTCCATCGGCGCGACGGAAGAAACCGCCGGCATGATCGCCGACCTGACGGTTGGCGCAAAAGGCGCCTACACCGGCAAACTTCTTCTGGCGGGGACAAAATACACGCTGGCCGGGACATTTGATCCAACGACCGGGCAGGCCACTAATCAGGTGGCGCGTTCTGCGGCGGCCGGCGGCGCCATCGAGGTTGAGCTGGCTTTGCAATGGAACAATTATCCACTGCGCGAGATCACCGGCGCGGTCATCGGCACCAACGCCGTCGCCATCGCTGGAACGAATGCGGAAGGATGGACTTCATCCGATCTGGCATTATATGCCAATCTCGCCAACTCGGGTATTGACGCCAAGGCCTACACGATGCTGATTCCGCACGTGGAGGTCAACGAGGTGTATTTCTCGCTTCCCGCCTACGGCTACGGCTTGCTGGCCAATCATGCGGGGGCCGTCACCATTGCCGGCGCGCTGGCGGACGGGACACCCATTTCGCAAACCGTGCCAATTGGCGAAGACAACGGGATTCCGATTTACGCCAGTCTTTACAAGGGCACGGGCCTGCTTTTTGGCAGGCTTGCGCTTGGGGCATCCGGCGCGGTCCCGGCGGGCAATTTGACGTGGATCCAGAAAACATACCTGGTGGGATTCGGCGGCCCTCCAGGCCAGCCTGTCCCAGCGTTGCAGGGACCGCCGAAAGAGCACCCGGAAGGCTTTATCATCGTATTTGGATTTACCAATATCACCGCGGTGCAAGGATCGCCCTGGACCAATGCGCCCAAGGTCAGCGTGATTATCCAGCCAAACTCGGAATTGATCCTCTCCGGCGATGGCTTGGGGTCTCCCCTGACTAACACGGTTTCGGTCACGAGCGCAAATACGCTGAGGCGGACCAGTGGGGCGACCAATTTTGTATCCGGCTCCATTAACCCCAAGACCGGCCTGCTCAACCTCGCCTTTTTCGATGCAGAGGGAAACAAAGTAACCTGCCAGGGCGCGGTGATACAGAATGCAGGCGTCGCGGGAGGCTTTTACCTCGTTGGTTCCGCTGGCTCCATCACCTTGCAGCGGCCATAAGCGGGTCACCCTTCAAGTCATTCTCGCATTCGCCCAATCCGCGGATTTCCACAGCCGTCGTCAGACGCGACCACCAGCGCAGGACCCTTGCCCTCAAGCAACGGCGCCAAGCCTGCGCGCGGGACCGGCAAATAAAAAAGCCCCGCGCTCAGCAGAGCGCGGGGCTGGTGAGTTACCTAATGCTTAAGGAAGCTGCATGCGGAAGTACACGTCCCCCGTCGTGGGGATCGTGATGTTGGTGCTGGTGACAGCACTCGTTCCAGGGATGTTGAACCAGTCGGTTGAAACCCCCACGTCAATGGAGTTGGATTGCAGGTTCCAGCCCAGATGATCGGTCGGCCAGGAGAAGTTCAATTTGCCGCCGCTGACGCTGAAGGCCATGTTCACCGGGACCCTAGAGACCACCGAAGCAACACTCAACACTCCGGTGCTCGGGGTGAAGGTGAAGGTCACTCCGGGAGGACCCACGATACTGGTGAAATCTCCGGTGAAGGTTGTCGCCGGGAAGATTTGGAAGTTGTTGCCTGCGGCGAGCGCGCCCCCCAGGTTCGTGACCGTGAGAGTGCCGCCGTAATTCACGCTGGTCAGACCCGCGACCTGGCTGCTCGTGCCGGGGGCGCTGACGGAGACAAGCGTGTTGCCCGCCAGCGTCAGGTTGCTGTTGATGGTCAGCGTGCCGAGTGGCGCGCCGGGTGAGAGGGTGCCGGCCGCCCCGACATTGACCTGCGCGTTAATAATACCGGTGCCGCTCAGAGTTCCGCCGGAGACGGTCACCGTCCCCGCGTTCGTGCCCGACCCGATTGCGCCGTTGACAATTAAAGCGCCGGCGGTGACGGCGGTGGAACCGCTGTAAGTATTGAGCGCACCCAAGGTCAGGGTGCCATTGCCGGCCTTGGCAACGCTGACCAGAGCCGCCGCATTGGTGCTGTCGGAGATTGAGCCCAGCACGGAAATGGCTCCGTTTCCCCGGAGGGTGAGTGTTTCTGGATCCACCGACGTAGAAGTCAAGGCGGTGCTGGCAGTGCCCAGGGTCAACAGCCCGCTGTCGCATTCGAGGTAAAACTGGCCGTTGCCGCCGAAACTGAAATTACCGGAAAGGGTGTTGGTTCCGGCAGCGCTTAAGATGGCCGGAATGTTCGGGGATCGTCCATTCATGGTGAAGTCTTGCGTGACGACGACATTCCCGTTAGTGCCGATAACCTCGAAGGTCGAAGCGCCTCCGAGGGTATTTCGCAAGGCAATGGGCGAGAGGACGTTGGCGATGGCACTGCTGCTGGTGACGATCACAACGCCATCATTGTTGACGTTGTTGGCGGAGTCCACGTAGAGCGTGCCGTTGAAGGGGTTCGCACCGGACAAGACGAGGGTTCCAGGGGAGCTTTTGGTGAGCGTGCCCGAGCCGGTGATTGGGTTTGCAATCAAGAGCGTGGCTCCGGGGCCGACATCGAAACCACCGGCAGTTCCACTGACGGTGAATCCGCGCAGGCCGTCGGCGAAGCTCACATTGTTCGACACCCCAAGTCTTCCTCCGCCCAGGGTGACGTAGGCGGGGTTGATGGCCGAAAGAGGGCCGAGAGCAGCCGTCCCCGCGTTCGCCCCCGATATTTCGAGCAGGCCACCGTTGATGACAGTAAGGCCGGTGTAAGTGTTGGTCGGCGCGATGATCCAAGTGCCGGCATCCTGGGAAGTGAGAGATCCGGAGCCGAGAGTAAGCGGGCCGGTGATGGTACCCGCGCCGCCGGAGGCAGCGTCGAGGATGACGTTGATGCCCGGGGCGTTGATGCCGGCGGCATTGGTGAGGTAGAGGGTTGAGCCGCCGTCCACCTCAAACAGCGTGTTGTTGGTCAGCGTGATGACGCCAAACAAAGTCGTCACACCGTTGCCGCCTTTGCGGAGAGCGCCATCGCCAGTGATCCCTGTGCCCGCGAGCGAAAGTTTATTCGTGATGTTAACGTTGGCGTCAATGTAGAGTTGCGCTCCGCTCGCGACCGCCACGCTGTTGGTCGAAAGGGAGAGTCCATTGCGTGGGTGCAGAGAGCCGGCGGAAACAAGGGTCTGTCCCGTATAACTGTTGGTCCCGGACAAGACCATGGCGGCCGAAACGCCCGCCATGTTCATGCTGCCGCCCTTGACGATGTTGCCGGAGAGCGTGACCGTGCCAGAAGAGCCGATGTTGGAGATGCTGCCGGTTCCGTAAATGTTAGTCGTCACGGTGTAATCCTGGGCGAGGTCGAAAACCAGCGCGCCGTTGTTGGTGATGGGTCCCGTGCCCAAGGTGCCGGACAATCCGCTGGCGTTGGGGCCGCCCACCTGGAGCACGCCGCCGCCGATCACCGTCGCGCCCTTATAGGTGTTGTTGTTCTCAAGAATCAACGTGCCGGCGCCGTTCTTGGTCAACGATCCATTGGCGATGGCAGCGCCAGTAAAATCGTAGTTCTGCGAAGCGTTCACAGTGACCGAACCCGGCAACACGTTGCCGCTTTCTATATTGATCGGCTGAGCATCGTTGCCGGTGTTGTCAAACGTGACGAAGTCGCTGGGGAGGAAATCCACGGCTGTACCTGCTGAATTAGTCCAGTTTGCGGTGGTAGACGTGTCCCAATAGTTGAGCGAGCCGTCTCCCTGCCAAGTCAGATTTACCGGGACATGGCTTACGTTAAGTCCAATGGTCTTTCCGACCGTATCGTTCACGACGGAGAAGCCGGCCGGCGGCGTGAGATTCGCGGCGCTGCCGGCGGTCAATGAGCCGTAGGTGAAGAGGATATAAGTTCCCAATCCCGGCGCGCTATTGATCAAGCTCACATTGATCGTCATCGGACTCGAGATGTTTAGATTCCCGCTGACGGCAATCAAATCATTGACTCCGGCGCCCACCGTGGTGTCGTTGGCCAAGCCATAGTTGAGTGAGCCGCCGCCCAAGGACAGGTTGCCGTTGACGGTCAAAGTTCCCGCCGCTCCCGTCGCGGTGTATCCCGCCCCGATGGCCTGGCCGGAGGCGGAAAGATTTCCGAGCACCGTGCCCATGCCGGAAAAACTCTGGCTCAGGGGCAAACCGCTGCTGCCCAGAGCGGAAACGTCCAGCGTCGCGCCGGAGAGGACGAGGAGGTTGGTGCTGGAGGAAATGGCACTGGAAGTGCCGAGCGCGAGCACGCCGTTGCTGACCGTGGTTGTCCCGCTGTAGAAGGCATTATTGCCCACGGTTAGCTTGCCCGTGCCCAGCTTGGTCAGGCCACCCACGCCATAGTCGCCGAAATTGTTGGCCAAGGTCACGTTGTTCGCGCCGGTGTCAAAGATCGCTGCGTTCGTGGCGAAGGCAAAGGCAGCGCCCTGGGCCGAAATATCCAAGGTGTTGCCGGGAGCCCATTGCAGCCCGCCGCCGCCGAAGCTGACGGTGGAGATGGCCGTGGAGGACAACGGCAGATTGGCCAGGGAGGAAAAATTAAGCTCGCCGCCATTCAGATAGAGGGTCCCGGCGATCGTGTTGTTGGCTCCAAGAACCAAAGTGCCCGGGCCGGTCTCGGTCAGGCCGTTGGTGCAGACGAGCGGGAGGTCGAGGGTCGCGGTGTTTTGGTTGACCGCAATGCTTGGCACCGTCGGAAATGCGGGGTCCAGCGTCAAGGCGCTGCCGCCGCTGTTGTTCAGGATCCAATTATTGAGGCTGCCGCCCGTGGCGCCAAAAATCAGGCCGCCAATGGTGCGGGCGGAATCCAAGGTAACGGTTGCGTCCGCGGTCAGAGCGAGCTGGCTGAAATCCGCAATAAACCCGGCACCATTTGCCGGAACTGCATTGAGCCAGTTGGCGGTCGTGCTCCAAGTGCCGACGCCGGTGTTCGTCCAAGTGCCGTCGCTAAAATTGCCCACAACCACCTGAACATTGCCAAAGGCCAAGGTGTTGGCCGTGGAATTTCCCCCGAAAACAGAGCCGCCTTTCAAAAATCCAACGGTGTCAAAGTTATAACCACACATCGCTGTGGTAGTCGTATTGGTGTAACGTCCGTAAAAAGCATAAGCATTCCCGTTGAGGCCCTGGATCATCCAACGTTCCAAACTTGTGGTGGGGGTTAGATACGTCACGGAAACCATGTAATTAAAGGCCCCCGCTTGCGAGCCGTTAACGTAGGTACCCCCATACACTGTGGTGGCGGAACCGCCGGTCGAAAAGACGGCGCCGGTGGGCGTTAGTTTCTCCTCGTACAGGCCGGGCTGGCCGCTCGCATTGGGAAGGGGAGTCAAAACGCCCCCCCAATTCACATCGTTGGGACTCGATCCCTTGTAAAGAATCCCATAACGGAATTGCAGGTTGGCGTTGGCGACGTTTCCGGATGCCGTGACGGTTGAGCTAAAAATGACGGAAGTGCCAGGGGTGGTGAGGGTTATGGTCGAGCCAATGGGGGAGTAGCCATACAAATTCTGGTTGTAAAGTGTGCCGGTGGAGTTGACGTAGCTTGGGGATGAGGTGTTGGCGCCGGTGATGGTAAAACCTGGATTGGGGGTGAAAGGATCATTGACCCAAGCGTTCGGAGTATAGGTTTGCGCCTGAGCGGAAAGAAAACCGCAGGCGATGCCGCAGGTGAGACCGAGCAGGGATTTTTTAAGGATTTGGTTGTTCATATACGTATCGTTTTCGAGTTTTTACGCCAGACCCCGATGCCAACAGGCATCGGCCAAGCGGGTGAACTTTCGGACAGCTTATCAAAGGCTGGCGCCCAGGTCTATTACCCGAAAGGGTAATTCGAGGGGTTGCGAACCGCGGTGTTTTGCCCCATGACTTTGCGATTCCGCCGTATGCGCGCTTAAATTCCATGGAGCGACCGGGTTGAAGCTCAAAGCCAGCACGGAGCCGGCGGATATTACGGCCCCAGACGCACACGGTAAAAGCGTTGGCTGCCGTTTGTGGCGCTGGAATCCTCAAAGAGCCACGGCGGGTCCGGCGAATTGGTCGTGAAAATCGGCGTCCACGTTGCAAGATTTGTGGATGCAAGAATGGAATAATCGAGGCCGCTATCGCCCAAGATGAACGACTGAAAGGCGCCGTGGCTCCAGTTTGGCGCGCCGAACGCCGGTGGCGCCGGCAGGAGAACGGACACAGTGAAATTCTGGGTGGCGCCCAGGCTGGGCAGGCCGTTGTCGAAAACGGCGAGGGCCACCGGATACGTCGCGCCTCCCTGGGCGATCGTGGGCCGCCAATCAAACAGGCCGCTGGCCGAATCTATGACAGCGCCGGGCGGGGCCAGAGCCAGGCTGTAATGCAGCAGTTGTGGCGGCGAATTGGCGTCCGTGGCCGCGTTCTGGATCTGCAATGTCCTGCCGGCGAGGATCGTCTGATTGGTTACAGCGGCCAGCGCGGGTTGGATGTTCAAGCCGGCAAGCGAGGCGGCCACGGCCGCGGAACTGGCGCCGGGACCACAATTATTGACAGCTTCGACCGCATAATAGCAGGCGGCTTTGTCCGTAATGGTGACGTCGGTGTAGTTTGTGGCCGCGACATTCATCGCCAACATCGTGAACGGTCCGCCTCCGTTGGTGGAGCGAAGGACGTTGTAACCGGTGGCGCCGGGCGACGGCGGAGCAGGCGACCAGGCGAGAATGATTTGCCCATTTTCCGCGGTAAACGCCAACCCGGCCGGCGCTGGAGGAGTCTGGCAGGAAACCGTTGCGCCGGCTTCGGCGGAGTTGGCGCTTTGTCCAGCGGCGTTTGTGGCGGAAACGACGTAGTAGTAATTGCCGGCGGCAAGACCGAGGTCCATGTGCAACGTGGCGACGCGATGGGCGATGAGCGCATAGGGTCCTCCCTGCACTGAGGCGCGTTTGATGTTATAGCTCGAGGCGCCGGAGCTGGCATTCCACGAAAGCCCGACTTCGCCGTTGCCCGGTGTGGCGGTTAATCCGGCAGGGACGGCGGGAACCGTTAAGCCGGACGCGCTGCCGCCAATCTGGTACTTCGCCTTGAGCGCGTTCTCCACATATTGACGATTCGGATCAGTCAAGGCGACTCCGAATATTCTAACTTCCGCAATGTCGCCGGAGAGAAAATTGGCCAACTCCTGTTGCGCGCCCAGGACCAGGCGCGGCGGGGACGTCAGCGCGGCGGTGACGCCGGTCACACTGGAGGCAAACAGGCCGTCCACGTGGAGCGAAATCAGGCCCGTGCTTTGAACGCGCTCAAACGTAAAGACGTGCGGAGCGCCGTTGTTGTAGCCGATGGCAGACACAGCCGAATTGTCCGGGCTGCCGTCTCCGCACAAGATTTGTCCGCTGGCATTGAGTGAGCTCGCGAATTTGTTGGCCGTGCCCGCGACGTCGCCGCTCACCAATCCGGCGCCTTGCCCATACTGGGCGCCAGAGCCAAGCCCTTGCGCGCTTTGGAAAACACAGGCAATGGTAAAGTCATTCGAGATTACATCAGGGAAGGCCAGAAACGTGCTGTATCCGGCAAGAAAACGAACCACCGGCAGACCATTCATGGCATTGGCGACAAAGACGGGTTGCTGCGCGACGACGCCGTTGGTGGCGTTGCGGCCCCCTCCGCTCGAGTCACTCCACACCGCCACGCGCGCGCCATTATGAAGGCCGATGGCGTCGGCTTTGTACCACACGAGCGGTGGAACCGGATTGAGAGGCACAAGTTGGAATCCGCACACGCCGACCCCATCGCCGCTGGAACTGCTGTCCCACTGAACGCAAATGGTGATCGCGTTGGAAGAGTTGGGCGAGAGGCCGGACAATTCGACATAGTTGCCGGGGTCTGGAGTTCCAAGCGTGGTGTCAACGGATTGGACAAAGTTGCTGGCGTCCGAAAACATTTGCCATTCCGGTCCGGTGTAATTGGTCATTCCAGCGACTGCGCTGATATCCGCAATGTTGGCGGAATTGTCATTGAGATACAAATAAGCATTATAGATTTGGTTGGAGTTCAGGTTGGCGAACGTGACTTCCATCAGCCCTGATCCCAGGGCCGCAGGGCTTCCGGTTCTTGCCTTCCAAAACGTGTTCATCATCCGCGTGTTCGCCAGGCTTGAGCCGCTGACGCTTCCGCTGTGCCAGCCGTCGCTGATGCCGCAAGCGGTGATGGACACCGGAGTCGCCGTGCCGTTGGTGTCCTTCAAGTAATTTACCGTCAGGCCGCTGGCGGCGAGGGCGGAAGAAGGAGTGACGGGGACGACATTCCAATTGGAAGCGGCATAAACGCCTGCGCTATCGCCGGGCCGGAGAAAGAATCCACTGTAGCCGAAGTAATTGGTGATGGCGCATTGGACGCTGACGGCGCCCGGCGAGTTGGTCACGACCTGCAAGATCGTCATTGCCGCCACAGAGCTTGTGACGCTGCCATAGGCATTGCTAACGACCACGTAAAAGGCATTGGAACTGTTGGCGTCGCTTGCGGTTGTAAGATGAGTATAGGAACTGTTCGTGGCGCCGGGAATGATGTTCGTCGCTCCGCCGCTGATTTCCTGCCACTGGTAGAAAAGCGGCTGCCCATTGGTCGCCAGGACGGAAAACGCAATTGGGACATTCGAGCAGATGGGCGACGAAGCCACGAAAGATTGCGGCGGCGAAATGATCAACGGCGGCAACGCGGAAATGCCAGGGGTGGCGCCGGCCTCAATTGAATTGGCGCTCTCGCCGTTGCTATTGACGGCGGAGACAACATAGTAGCAGGTGGCGCCGCCGGTCACATTGGTGTCGCTGTAACCAACGGCGGTGTAGTTCGCGATGGTTGCATAAGGGCCGCCTTTAACCTGCGAACGTTTGACGTTGTAGCTGGTGGCGCCAAAGGCAATGGTCCAGTTCAGTGCCACTTGACTGGGGCTGGGCAGGGCCGCAAGGGCAGCAGGGGCGGCAGGCGGATTGTTGGTTGACAGAGCTTGAAACGTTTGGGTTGCGGGGGCCAATCCCGGCGATGTCGCGGTCAGGGTCATTTGCCCGCCCGTGTGCGCGCCAAGCAAGCCCATGCCCCAGCCATTGAAGGCGTGCCGTTGGAAGGAGCGGTCCGGTTCATGGCTGGCGGGATCGCCATTCCCGACGCCGGCGACAAATCCCGGCCCGGAAACGCTGAAAGTCACCAGGTTGGATGCCGTCGGAACGACGCGCCCTTGCGCGTCCAAAACCGAGGCGTACACCACCGTGAGATCCTCGTCATCGGCGGTGACAGTGGTGCGGTCGGTCTTCAACTGGAGCGCCGCCGGGACTCCGGCGGTGGCGACCTGGTCCGTGGCGACGGTGTTTCCGTTGGCATCATAGCCTTTTGCCAGCAAGGTTCCAGCGGCGTACGGAATAGACCATTCGAGATGTCGGCAGGCGGGCATGGTCTGCGCTCCCTGACTGACGCCGTTTAGAAACAGCTCGATGCTGGCGGTGTTGCCGTAGCACCAGACGCCAATCGTCTGGCCGGAAGACCAATTCCAGTGAGGCAAAATGTGGACCAGCGGCTGGTCGCCCCACCATGCCTGGTAATAGTAGAACATGTCTTTCGGCAGGCCGCAGAGATCCAGGACTCCAAATTTAGAACTGATGCAGGGCCAGCCATACGGGGTTGGCTCTCCCTTGTAGTCGAAACCGGTCCAGGTGAACGAGCCGGCAATAAAAGGGCGTTCCACCACAGGCTGCCAGGCGCCTTCCGGACTGCTAAAGGAACTGAGATAGGCCACGCCGTCATTGGTGTACTCGCCACGGTCGGCCATAGCCGAGGAGGTTTCGCTGCCGTACAGCGGTTGCGACGGGTAGGCTTGGTGAAAGGCGTCATACTCGCCGGAACTGTAGTTGAAGCCTTCGATGTCCTCGACTAAAGTGATGCCCAGACCGAACCAGCCGCCATTCATCGCACTTGTGACCGGCCGGCTGGTGTCAAATTCGAGCACGCGTTGCTTCATCGCATAGAAAATGTCCGCGCCGGCTTGAGTTCCCGAACTGGATTCTTCATTGCACATGGACCACATGATGACGCTCGGATGGTTGCGGTCGCGCAGGATCATGCTGTCGAGGGGAGCGAAGTTAGAATAAGGCGTCTGGGCGGTGGTTGGAGAATAGCCGCCGGTGGCGTCGCCGAGGTTGCGGTTCTCGTCCATCACCAACATGCCGAGTTGGTCGCAGGCGTCGAGGAGAGCGGGGGCGGGCGGATTGTGGGAGCAGCGCCAGGCGTTGGCGCCCATCTGTTTGAGTTTCATCACGCGCCAGTAGAACAGGTTGTCTGGAATCCCGATTCCGACCCCGGCAAAATCCTGGTGATTGCACATTCCTTTCAGTTCGACGCGTGTTCCGTTCAGGAAGAAACCGTTGTTGACGTCATAATAAATCGAGCGAATCCCGAAAGGCGTGGCGCAGGAGTCCACGGTTTGCTGGTTCTGCTGGAGGCTGGTCTGGAGTTGATAGAGTTGCGGCATTTCGAGCGACCAGAGATGAGCGCCAGCCACCGAGAGAGACTGAATCAGGTTGGTGGCCGCGCAGGGGGGAAGCGTGCCCGCCGTGGTTGCCGTTCCGGCGGAGAGTCCGTCAGGCCCGGTGACTTGCGAAACCAGGGTGAAGGTTTGAGCCTGGGCGGAGGCGTTGGTGACGGTGGTGGTCATCGTCAGGTCCGCCGAAGCATTTCCGTTGCTGTCAGGGCCATGCACATTGGCGGTGACAAAGGCGCCCGACGGGGCGACATGGAGAGGGTTGGCCAGGTTGAGCCAGACGTGGCGGTAAATGCCGGCGCCTTCATACCACCAGCCTTCATCCACGTGCGGGTCCAGATGCACGGCCAGAAGATTGGCGCCGCCGGGAATCGCGAAAGGCGTGATGTCGTAACGAAAGCTCGCGTAGCCACTGTGCCAGTATCCCAGACAGTGGCCGTTGATCCAGATCGTTGAATTATGGTAAACGCCGTCGAAGTCAATCCAGACACTTTGGCCGGCGGCGGAGGAAGGAAGGGGGAAGGTCTGGCGATACCACGCGTTGGCCAGCGGCAGGGAGGCATGACCGGCTTCCGCGGTGTTGGTGAAGGTCCCTTCGATCACGTAATCGTGCGGCAGTTGCACGAGGCGCCAGGAGCTGTCATTGAAGTCCGGGTCAGTGGGGCTGAGGTCCTGGATATCGTCGCCGGATTGCAGCAAGACCGGCTTGAGAATCCCGCCGGCTCCGTTGGTGTTCTCCACCGCGACCGCCAAAACATTTGGGCCGGAACTCGACCAAAACGAGTCCAGCGCAGGAATGTCGCACGCGCCGGAATACTCTCCCAGAAAGGCGCCGTTCAGATAAACGCTTGCGCTGTCGTTGGCGCCAAAACCCAGAAAGTGAAGGGCCAACGGCCTGCCGCCCGTGGCGGAAGCATCCAGCGCCGTCCGAAACCACGCCGCGTCGGCGCCGCCCTGGAACACGTCCTGTCCAACGGCCGCGTTGGCCCAGGCGGATGTGTTCAGGTTGGTTGCCGCCAGGGTCGCCGCGTCGCTGGGCGCATTGGGGTCATTGCGCCAGACCCATTGCGTCAAGGGATTGCCGGGCGGAGGGACCGAGTTGCCGGACTGCAAGAGCACAGGCCCCATGATTCCCCCGGAGCCGCCGGTATTCTGCACCGCAATGGCCAAAACGTTTGGGCCGTTGCTCGACCATGCGTAATCCAGCGGCGAAAGGTCGAACGCCTGGGAATCCCCGGTGTGTTGTCCGATCAGATGGCCGTTCAAATAAACACCCGCATTGTCCGCCACCTCGACGAAGTGAAGCGACAGCGGCCGGGCGGACAAGGCCAGAGCGTCCAACGATGCCCGAAACCAGGCGTAGCCGGCGCGCCCATTGAAGACATCTTGGCCGACGGCGGCGTTGGACCAAGCGGATGTGTCAAGATTTGTGGCGGTCATGGCCGCCGCGTCGTTCGTTGCGTCCGCATCGGCCAGCCAAACCCATTGAGTGATTGGAATTCCCGGAGGCTGTTGCTGGGGCGAGGCTGACTCCAAGAGAACCGGCGCAGAAATCCCTCCCGGGCCTCCCGTGTTTTGCACCGCCACGGCGAGAACATTTGTGCCGCCGGCAATCCAAGCCGGGCTAAGGGGGGAAACGCTGAAAGGCTCAGACCAGCCCTGGTGCTGCCCAAGGAGCGAGCCGTTGAGATACACCGTCCCGTTGTCATCCACGCCCTCGAAGTAGATTGCCGCCGGCTGCGTGGGCAAACCGGAGGCGACGATGGTGGAGCGGAACCAGGCGTAGCCGACGCGTCCGTTGAAGACGTCGGTTCCAATGGCCACATTGGTCCAAGTGGAGGTGTTGAGACCCGGCGCCGCCCGGGTGGCGGCGTCGTTGGGAGCGTTGTCGTCCGCGATCCAAACCCATTGAGTCACCGGAATTCCCGGCGGCGCGATCGCGGAGTTGCCATCCAATTCATTCAGATGAAAGCGCCAGCCGCTGTCCAGCGACTGGCGTTGCCTTGCCGCGCCGGGCGAGGCGGGTGCGATCAACAAAAACGCCGCCACCCACCCCGCCGCGCCGATGACCCGGCTGCGGCAAACAGAATTAGCGCTCTTCAATTGATCCGCCTACGGAGCAATAATTCTGTAGAACATTTGCAGACCCGTTGGCGTCACGCTGTAGGGTGACGAGGCGGTATTGGTCGTCCAGGGTCCAGTGATATAGGGAGATTGCAGGAGTGTGCCTTGGGACCACTGTAGCTCCACCTTGCCATTCACGAGGTGCTGGGCGCTCATGGTCACGACCGGGCCGAGGTACTGCAACTGGGCGCCGTTGATCACGGCGAGATTTTGCGTGGAGTTGCCGGCGGCCCACGTGCCAGTGAGCGTTGTGCCAGTGACCGCAACATTAGTGAACACCAGGTAGGTGCCGCCCAGGACAAAGGCGTTGTCGTTGGTCGGCGCGGCGCTTTGCGTGATGCCGTTGACCGTCACCACATTGACGGAATCATAATTGGTCGCGCCGGTGCCGTCGCAGGTAAAGAGGACCAGGTTGTAAACGCCGCTGGGCAGCGAGAAGGTGAACGTTCGCGGAGTGGGATAATAGGCGTCCGCGCCCGAGTCAAGCAATGGAATCGTCGGCGTGCTGGTCCAATCCCAACTGCCTCCGTCCACCAGCACCCACGAGATGCCCGTCGGAGTCGTGCCGTTGTCCGCCACCGTGTTGCTGACTCCATAAGTGCCGACCGTCCATACCGCGGGTCCGATGATCTGATTCCAGAAGGTTCCGGTTCCGTAGCCTGGGATACCTGCTCCAGTATAGTTGCCGACATTGCCGCCCTCGGTCGAATGCCATTGGAAGTTGACCGTGAACGGCGGCGCCGGCACCGGCACCACTGTCAATGCCGCGCCAGCGCTGAGGCTGCTGACGCCGCCTAACTGTACCAAGGTGAGAGAGTTTGAGGCGGACAGGTTATAAGTGCCGGAATCCAAAACGCTGAGGTTGCTCAGAGTTAAGGTCGTGTTCGTCTGTCCAATGAGGTTGGTCGGGCCGGTTCCCTTATCCACCTGCCATTGGTAAGTGATCGGAAGCGTCCCTGCGAAAGTGGCGCTGAACGTTACAGAACCTCCTGCGAACGTCGTGTACGAAGCGGGAGAAGTATCGGTCATAAGGGTGGGATAGGTCGCGCTGTCAATCGTCACAGCCACCGTCTCGCCGATCGTGGAGCCGGCGCCATTGCTGACTTCGAGCGCATAACTAACAGTCAGACCGCCGAGCGCGCTGGTGTCGATGATTAAGGTTGGGCCGGTGGTTGCTGAGGGGATATTGGTGAGAGCGCCCCCGCTGCCGCCGTCGGTCACCCATTGATACAGGTAAGGCCCCGGACCGCTCACGCTGGCGCTGAGCGTAATCACGGTGCCGGCATAAATAACGCCCGAGGGCGAAATGGCCGGGGGGGTGACAACCGGATCCTGAGCCAGGTCCAGGCCGACGATGAAAGTCGCATCCTGGTGACGGTCGTTGCTAAACTTGATCTGGCCGCCGGAGGTTGAAATAGTGCAGGCACCGCCGTTGTAAACCGCCGGGCTGTTGCTGACGCAGGAGAGACTGTCCCAGCCCACGCCCGAAGATATTCTCCCGAAAGTGTAGGCATAGGTGGTGTTGGCCGCCAAGGGCACGGAGAAGCCCGACCATCGCAACCAATCCAAGTCGGTGAAGGAGAAATTAGTCGCCGAGCTGTAAATCGCGTACGGGGTCGCCACCGTTCCGGAGACCGTGTACAGGCGCAATAGATACTCCTGTCCAACTGCGGCTGCGGGAAGCCCTCCGCTTCCACCAGCCAGCGGGATCGCCAGCGAACTCATCACGTATCCTCCCGCACTGCTCCCGGTGGTGAAGACCTGTCCCGGAGGACTGGCGTTATCGAAATAGTAGTTCATGCCATCGGGATTGCCGCCTGCCGACAGGGAGGTCCCAAGCACCGGCTGGGAAACATCATTGGCTCCGACAGAGGGCGTGGTGGCGCCCGTATCCGTGAGCGTGGCACTGGTGTTGGCGTAAAGAACGATCACGTCTGCGACGGTGCTCTTGGAAAAGCCGAAGGAATTGCTGGCCGTGACGTCGAATTGATAAACGCCAGGATTCCAACCCGTCGTGTTGACGACCAAGTTGGAGCTGTTGTTGCCTGGAATGTTGGTGATGGTTCCGCTGCCACCGTCCGTCTGCCAGTAGTAATGCAGCGGGGTCTGGCCCGAGGCGTTCTCGCTGAGAGTCACTTGTGTTCCCGCAGTGACCACCCCCCGCCCGGGGGAAGCGGAAAGCGGGTTGGCAAACGGAACCGGGCTGGGTCCGATTCCAACGGGCAGCAGCCCCACATCGAAGACGGCGGCCGAATAACCCGCGCCGGTTGCAATCTGTCCGCCGTTCTGTGGGATGATGCACATGACTCCGCTGGGGTAGGGGCCTGGGGCATTGGTTGGGCTGTAGTTAAGCGCGGCCCAACCCGTGCCGGTGGAGTCCCGCCCGAACGCATAAGCGTATGTGGAATTAGCCTTGAGGATAATTGAGAAACCGCTCCAGGTCAGCCAATCGCCGAACGTGTAACTAAAGCCCGCGCCGGTATAATGCGCTAACAGCGTGGCGCTGCTTCCCTGCACCGAATAGATAAACAGATGGTACAGTTGCGCGGTCGTGGTGGCGCTGCTGCCGCCGTTGCCGGTCTGAAGGGCGACCGAGTCAATATAATAACCTTGAGCATTGGCCCCGGTGGTGAAGGTCTGGCCGGTATAATTGCCGCCGTGCGAAGCGCCGTTGTCGTCGTAATAATTCAGCCCGTTGCCGGCGCCGCCGCCAATGAACTGACTGATATCATACGCGCCGGAAACGATGGTATCCCCCGAATCCGTCAAGATGGCGGGGGCGGTTGGATAGCGAATACCCAGCGCCGCCACCGCGCTGGTGACCACGCCGGTGACGTTGCTCACCGCCACGGCGTACTGGTAAGGGCCTGGATTCCAATAGGTGGTGTTCAGAGACAAAGTCGTGCTGGTGGCACCGGGAATATTGGTCAAGGCGCCGCCGCTGCCGCCGTCGGTCAGCCATTGGTAGGTCAGTGTCGGCGTGCCCGCGGCAATGGCCGAAACCGTTACCGCCGTCCCGGATGTCACGGAACTGGACGGTGCGAAGATCGGAGCGTCAGCCACTGGCGCCCCCGCTGCGTCCGCCAAGCCAAGGTCGAACGTGGCGACGTAAGTGGAACTGGAGCCTAGATTCATATTTGTGCCCCCGCCTGTGGGGATCAGCGCCACATCCCCGCTGGACGGACTGCCATAGACAGTCGGGCTGCTGTCCATCGTGGCCATGTTCTCCCAGCCCGCCCCTGTGGAAAGTCTTCCAAAGGAGTAGGCAAATTGTGAATTCGGAGGCAGGGCCAGCCCAAGATTGGTCCCGGCATTGGTCCACTGCAGCCAATCATCTTGGATAAATGTGAAAGTGGCCTGGGAAATGTAGGACGCCATAAACGTCGCGTTGGAAGGAGCGGAAACGGCGTAAAAGCGCAGCATATAGGCCTGTCCTGCCGCCGGCAATGAGCCGCCGTTGCCAGCGGTTTGAACCGCCAGGGAGGTGACGATGTATCCATTGGGATCGCTCCCGGTGGTGAACGTTTGTCCGGGCGGCGTCGCGTTGTCGATGTAATAATTCAAAGTATCCGGGCTAACCGCGCCGCCAGACCAATTGGTCTGGTAAATGTCGTAAGAACCAGGCGCCGGCACAGTGGCGCCGAAGTCCACAAGTGTCGCGGGGGTTTGCGCGGAAGCGGTTCCCGCCAGGAGGGCGAGAGAGAAAGCCAACGACATCCACGTGCGCCGGGCTGAAAGCAAACCCGTGTCGGGTTGGGCCGGAGATAACGTTATCAGGGTCTTCATAAGGTAATTAGTATTATTGTTTGGGACAGCCAGAGACAAAACGGCTTGGGAGCATTTGCATCATGGCTGATTTACGGCTCATATTATACCAATTGGCCTCCCGGCGTCTATTACCCGAAAGGGTAATTCGAGGGGTTGCGAATCACGGCGTTTTGCCCCATGATTCTCCGATTCCGTCATATGCGCGCGCCCTTAAATTCCATGGGAGCGGCCGGGTTGCTCCTGGCCTGGGTCTGCAACTCCCTGAGCGCGGGCGAGAATTTGCCCCGGACGCCGCCCGTCCTGCTGACCAACGCCGCTCAAATCCGCAGTTTGACGGCGGCGCAGGCGGCCAAAGCCCTCTCCGTGGATCTGGTGGGGGTCGTCATGGACCAGGCCTACCCCTCGCAACGGTCTTTGGTGTTGGCGGACCAAACGGCGGGCATGTATGTGCTGGCTCCGACCAATCTGTTCGCCGCCTGGCGCCAGGGTGATTTGATTGAAGTGGAGGGAGTGACGGATCCGGGACAATTCGCTCCCATCGTTTTGGCCCGGACGGCGCGCAAACTGGGCACAGCCCCTGTTCCGGCCCCTCGAATGGTCACTTACCAGCAATTGATCACCGGCGCCCTGGATGCGCAATGGGTTGAAATTGCCGGAGTGGTGCGCCGTTGCATCGGTCCTGAGCCGGGTGCCGACATTATGCGACTGGAGATCGCCGCCGACGGCGGCATCATCCCGGCGCGATTGCTCGTCCAGCGCGAGCCGCAAATCCAGGCGGATGCCGAAGTGCGCGTCCGGGCGCTTTGTTTTTATCAATTCAACCAAAAGCGGCAGGTGACGGCCCCGGTATTGCAGGTGCCCCGGGGCGTGCCGGTGCTGGTGGAAAAACCCGCGCCGGGCGATCCGTATGCCGCGCCGGTTTGTTCGGCGGCGAGCCTGCTGCAATTTTCCCCTGACAGCTCCACCGGCCACCGCATCCATCTGCGCGGCGTGGTCATCTATTCCCAGCCGGATTCCTTTGTCTGGATTCGGGATGAATCCTCCGGCCTGCGCCTGCAAAACCTTCAGAAGGAAACCCTGTTGCCTGGCGACATGATTGATGTTCTGGGCTTCCCGGCTTACGGCTACCATTCCCCAGTGCTTGGGGATGCGATTTTCCAGAAAACCGGCGTCGCCCAGCCCCCCACTCCACTGCTCCTGACCAATGCCGCGCAAGCTTTCGACCACGAGGATGACTTGGTGGCGCTGCGAGCTAGGCTGACGGAAATCCAGCCCATTCTCGACGGCTTCACCTTCACTCTGGATAAGGACGGAACGATTTTCAAAGCGATCCTGAAAACTTTCAGAAAAACCCCGCGCGATTACCCGGATTGGCAACCCGGCAGCACGGTGTCGGTTGCGGGCATCTGCTTCGTGGTGGATGATGAGGCCCAGCCCTTAATGGGCATCTGGCATCCGCAGGCATTTCAGATCCTGCTTCGCTCGCCCTTGGATCTTCGCGTCATCCAGCCGGCTCCCTGGGGCACGTCAAAACACATTATTCAACTTCTGGGCCTCGTGACCGCCGTCTCGGTGATCGGGACCGCGCTGGTGATGTTCCTCGCCCGCCGGCGGCTGCACGACCAGGTCCAGCGTCGCGCCATGGCTGAGGGCGAATTTGCCGCCATCTTGTCGGAGAGGAACCGCATGGCGCGGGAGATTCATGACACGCTGGCGCAAGGGCTGGCGGCGACTTCCGTGCAGCTCCGCCTGGTCAAGAAGCACGCCCAGGCCGCCTCCGAACCGTTGCTCCGCCACCTCGACACCGCCCAGCAACTGGTTCGCGGCAGCCTGGAGGACGCGCGCAATTCCATCTGGAACATGCGGTCGCAGATTCTGGAAACCAGCGATCTGGCCGCCGCGCTGGAGCGCATCCTCAAACAAATGACCGAAGACTCCGAGCTGGAAACCAGCGTGGAAGTCACCGGCAGAGCCAGGCGTCTGGCGCCGGTGGTGGAGAACAATCTGTTGCGGGTCGGCCAGGAAGCGATCACCAACGCCACCAAGCACGCCGGCGCAAAGCACATCAAAGTCGCCCTTGCCTTCGGCCCAAAGCAACTCCGCCTCGTCGTCTCCGACGATGGCCGGGGCTTCGATCCCGCCAAACCTCCCGCCACCGCCGGCGGCTTCGGCCTGGTGAGCATGCGGGAGCGCGCCGCCGAACTGCGCGGCGAGTTCAATGTCCGCAGCGCCCCGGGCCAGGGCGTCGAGATCAATCTGTCCGTTCCACTTTCCGGGGAATGAAAGCTATCCACCGTGGCATCAATCAATGCGTATGGCCAGAACGCGGGCCATCCGAAAGCGCCAGGGGGCTGGCGCACTCCAAAACGCTTCGCGTCTTTCGTGCATCGCCAGAATTCGCGCCAGCGTTTTGGACTGCGGCGGTCCTCCGCCGCTTTTGCGCGCGATGCGCAACCTTTCTGCAGAACGCAAAACACCCATGAAAAGATGCCCTCATTGCGGAAAGGAGTATCCCAACGAAGCGTCAATTTGTGCCAATGACCAAACTCCGCTTGGTTCGGACGCTCCCACCCGCAGTGCAGCCTCCGAAGCAAATCATAATTCGAGATGGTTTACCCGTACGGGTAAATGACAGCACACAGATTGAGCCATAGGATTGCCATGAAACGTTTGAAGAAACAGAACCCAATCCAGGTCATGGTCGTGGACGATCATCCGGCGTTCCGCAAAGGCATCGCCGCGCTCATCGAAAGCGAGCCGGATTTGCGCGTCGTGGCTGAGGCGGGGGATGGCGCCGAGGCTGTGGCGGTGTTTCGCCAGACCAAACCGGATGTGGTCCTCATGGACCTGCGTCTGCCCGGCATGGGAGGCGTCGAGGCCACCATCGCCATTCGCAAGGAATTCCCGGACGCGCGCGTCATCGTCCTCACCACTTTTGACCTCGATGAGGACATCTATCGCGCCATCCAGTCCGGGGCCAAATCCTATTTGCTCAAAGACACCCCCGATGATCAACTCGCCGACATGATCCGCGCCGTCCACGCCGGCGAGCAGTCTTTGCTCCCCAAGGTGGCCAAGCGCCTCCATGCCCGCCAGCAACGCGCCGAGTTGTCGGACCGGGAAACCTCCGTGCTGGAATTGCTCACCAAGGGCCGAAGCAACAAGGAAATCAGCGCCGCCCTGTTCGTCACCGAGGACACCGTCAAAGCCCATCTCAAGACCCTTTTCGTCAAGCTCAATGTCCAGGACCGCACCGGCGCGGCCATCAGCGCCATCCGCCACGGCATCGTCCACTTGGAATAATGGCCCCGGCGTGGCGCGACGACATCCACTCTTATGGAGAACCGGCGAAGTTTCTTCAAATCCATTGGCGCTCTCGGTGTTCTGGGCGCGATCGGACTGCCCGAAACCCAAGCCCTGGCCCAAACTTCCTCCGACGCGGCCAACGGCGCGCAGGACCGGCTTTACTGGCTCCAGGTCCTGGAGAAGCTGGCTTTTCCTGTCTTGGATCATCTGGCCAGACGCGAATTGAAGAAAGCGATGCCGGTCGAAGCGGCCCACCCTTCCGACCGCGGCAGATACACCCACCTGGAGGCCTTTGGCCGGTTGCTCGCCGGCATTGCCCCCTGGCTCCAGGCTCAAGGCCTGGACGCGGCGGAAACCAAACTGCAACGCAAATACATTGACCTCGCCCTCTTAGCGCTCGACGCCGCCACGGATCCAGCCTCGCCGGATTTCCTGAACTTCAGCCGGGGCGACCAACCGCTGGTGGACACGGCCTTCCTGGCACAAGCCCTCCTCCGCGCCCCGGCCATCCTGCTGCACTCGCTCGACGCGAAGGTCAAACGCCAACTCATCGAAGCGCTCAAGTCCTCGCGCGCCATTCCCACGCCTAACGGCCGCAACTGGGTGCTGTTCGCCGTGCTGGTGGAAACCGCGCTGTTGACCCTGGAGCAAACAACCATTGAAGAACGTCTGGAAGGTTCTTTGCGCCACATGCTCGGCTGGTACGCCGGCGATGGCGCTTATGGCGACGGCCAGTTCTTCCACTTCGATTATTACAACAGCTTTGTCATTCAACCGATGCTCGTGGATGCCTTCTCCGTGCTGCGAAAAACCGACAGCCGCTTCCAGCCGGCCTGGGCCATTGTCCTGCGCCGCGCCCAGCGCTTCGCCGAGGTGCAGGAACGCCTCATCGCGCCGGACGGAACCTTTCCCTCCCTGGGGCGCTCCACCACTTACCGCTTTGGCGCTTTTCAGGCGCTGGCGCAAATGGCCCTGTTGCGCCAACTCCCCGACCGCCTCAATCCGGCGCAGGTGCGTTGCGCTCTGACGGCGGTCATCCGCAGAATGATCGAAGCGCCCGGCACGTTCGATGAGAATGGCTGGCTGCAGATTGGCTTCTGCGGGCATCAGCCCTCCCTGGCCGAGGGATACATTTCCACCGGCAGCCTTTACCTGGCCGGCGCCGGATTGCTGCCGCTGGGCCTGCCTCCCGCCGACCCCTTCTGGAGCGGCGCGCCGGCGCGATACACCTCCCAGCAACTCTGGTCGGGCCAATCGCTTCCTGCCGATCATGCCCTGGCCGATGTCAAGAACGTCGAAGTTCCCGCGTTGCCATCGCGCCCAACCCCGCCTGGCGCGGCCGGCTCCACTAATGCCATTTCTCCGAGATAATCGGTCCAAACAAACGTCTCTTCCTGCCTTGCGGTGGCCTGGGGAGCGCGCGTCCCGATTCCGAATCGGGATGCGGTGTTCGGCGCCCTCGCCGAACACAGGTTCTTTGTCCAAGCCTCGAACGTTCTCATTAACCATACGAACCGGTATGAGGGTTTGGTTTGATCACTTCCTCAGGAACGCCTCGATTTCTGGATGATTTGGCGGCGGAGCATCCAGCTCCTGTCCGTCTTCTCCCTTCAAATACTTGTTGAAAAATGCGACCAGACAAGTCCGCACGAGCGCTTGCGCGCGGCCAGTCTCGGAGTGCCGGACGAACTCCGCAAAATCTCCAAACTCATCGTGGCCGGCGCGGCGTCATTTGATCGCCCGCAACATGGTGGAAGTATTACGATTGCCCATCCATCGCAGATAAACCCAATCCACAATCTCAGAGTTGCGTGCTGGCGGAGAGGAAAGACCGGCTGGTTAAGGAACCAGAATGTCAAAGAATTGCCCCGGCAGGGCGGGATTGATTGGGTTGGCAAGCTGCGGGCCGTTTCCGTTTGTGTCAAATGTGTTGGTCCAAAGCGGGGTCCAGTTTGTCAGCGGCAGGGCCGCATTGGTGGAGGTGACAATGCGATAGGGCGAACCGGGCGGGCCGCCGGTCACACTGAAGACGAAATTGGCGCCTGAGATGCCGAAGCCGCCGAAGTCCGGAGGCCCCGCGGCTTGGACGCGCAACGTGCCGTCAATGGCCAGTGTGCCGGTGTTCCAAATCAGCCCCGGGCCGGGCAGGGCCGGAGACAGGCTGGCATAGGAACCGGTATAACTTCCGGCGTTGAACAACGGGAAGCTGTCGCCCGCGACCAAGGCGCCGCCCAAGTTAGTCAATACCAAGATTCCGCCGTAACCCAATGTGCCGGCAACGACCAATTGATCGTTGGTTTGCAAGGCTTTGTTGATTTTCATCACATTGGTGGCGCCCGCCGCGAGGGTCAGGCCGGCATTGAATGTGAGGGTCCCAATGGATGCCGGGCCGGTGATGAGGGTTCCGCCGGATTGGACGGATGCCGGGCCGTTGATGAGACCCACTCCGCCGAGCGTTCCGCCGTTGACGGTTACGGTGTTGGTCCCAAGCGAGCCGTTGACCAGCAAGCTCCCGCCGGAGATGGCGGCCGGGCTGGAGCAAGCGCTGGCGCCGGCCAGCACCTGAGTGTTATTCCCGGCCTTGAGCAGGGTGATGGCGTTGGAGGGCGAGGCGTCGTCAATCTGCCCGCTGAAAGTGGTGGTCGTGGCGGTGTTGTTGGAAATGACGAGCGCGGCCGTGGCACTGGAGCTGTTGGTGACCAGTCCGCCGCCGCCGCTGAGGTCGGAGAGCGATGCGACATTTTGGGAAGTGCCGGCCAGGTCGAGGGTGGCAATGGCCGCAAGGCTGACCGGGGAGGAGGCGGGCAGTTGGCCGGTGGAGGAGGCAATTGCATCCACGCTCTGGTTGGCCATAATGTTGAGGACTTCGGCCTGGCTGAGCGCGCGGTTGAAGAGATAAACCTCATCAATGAGTCCATTCATGTAAGAGTCGCCGTCGCCGGTGTCCGGGCTTCCCCCGATCCAGAACTGGCTGGCGTTGGCCGAGGCGGCATCCACCCAGCCGGTGGTCCCGGTTTTCGCATCCACGTTCCCATCCACATAAATGGTCTTGACGCCGGAGTTGACGGTGATGGCGACAAAATGCCAGTTGTTGTTGTTGAGAGCAGTCGTGCCTGTCAGCCAATTGTCGCCATAACGAACTCCGCCGGCCTTGGTCCCGCCGGTGGTGGAGTTATTATTGTTCAAGTAAAACGTGGTCTGGGCGGTGCTGGACCAGGCGCCGTCGCCCTGGTAGCCGTAGGTGGCGCCCGACCTTGAGGTCTTGATCCAGAGGGCGTAGGTCCAGCCTGCCCCGCCCGCGTTGCAGCCCAGGGAAGTTACTTTGTTGGGGACCAGAACATAGGCCGAGGCGCCATTGAGGCTGAGCGCGTTTCCGTAGCGGCCGCCGCTGACAATGGTGGCGCCGGCGCCGGTCAATGTGCCGTTCATCGCCGGGCCGCCGGAGCCAAGGTTGGTGACCACGCCGCCGCCGACCTGGTCGAAGGCGAACCAAAGAACCGGGGCCAACAAGGCGACAGAATTGCTGTTGTTGCTCTGGCCAAAAGTCACGGTGCCGGCGTTGAGGAAGGTGGGGCCGGTGAAACTGTTCACGCCGGAAAGGGTGATCGTCCCGGAGCCAACCTTGGTGACCGAGCCGTTGCCGCTGATGGCGCCGGCAAAAGTGGTGTTGGAGGCGCCGCCGAAGGCAAAGGCGCTGAAATTGGTGCCGCCGCCCAGGAGAACACTGCTGGAATTGTCGCCGGAAAGAGAACCGATGGTCTGGGACAAACTGCTCAGGTCCAGCGTCGCGCCCGCCGCCAGGGTGACGGGCGTAGCCGGAGGCAGCACCTGGTGATTCCCCAACTGGTTGCTGGTCATCAGCGACTGAATCTCCGTCAGGCTCAAGGCGCGACTGAAGGCATAAACTTCATCAATGAGTCCGTTCATGTAAGAGTCGCCGTCGCCGGTGTCCGGGCTTGCCCCGATCCAGAACTGGCTGGCGGAGGCCGAAGCGGCGTCCACCCAGCCAGTGGTCCCGGTTTTGGCGTCCACTTTGCCATCCACATAAATAGTCTTGACTCCGGAGTTGACGGTGATGGCGACAAAGTGCCAGTTGTTGTTGTTGATCGCGGTCGTGCCCGTCAGCCAATTGTCGGCATAACGAACTCCGCCGGCCTTGGTCCCGCCGGTGGTGGCGTTATTATTGTTCAGGTAAAACGTGGTCTGGGCGGTGCTGGACCAGGTGCCGTCGCCCTGGTAGCCGTAGGTGGCGCCCGACTTTGCGGTCTTGATCCAGAGGGCGTAGGTCCAGCCTGCCCCGCCCGTGTTGCAGTTCAGAGGGGTGACTTGGTTGGTAATAAGAACATAGGCCGTGCCATTGAGGCTGAGCGCATTGCCAAAACGTCCGCCGCTGACAATGGTGGCGCCGGCGCCGGACAAGGTGCCGTTCATGGTCGCGCCGCCGGCGCCGTCGTTGATGACATTGGTGCCACTGACGTTGTCAAAGGAAAGGTGCAGCACGGGGTCGGGACTGACTTTGAGGGCGCCGCGATTGACCGTGGTGGGACCGGCGTAGGTGTTGCTGGCGGTGAGAGTCAGAGTGCCACTGCCGCTTTTAATGAGTCCGCCGCCGCCTATGCCGGCCAGAAGGGGCTGACTGATGACAATGGCATTGCCGCCGTCGTCTATGAGGGCGTTGCCGGCTTGGACGTTGGCCTGGTCAATGGCCAGAAAAACTGCCTGGTTGGTGGTGGCTTGCAAGGCGCCGCCGTTGAAATTGAGGATGGCGCTCAGCCCCGGCGAAGTGGAGCGGGTGATCTGGGTGGCCTGGACCAGGCCTCCGTTCAAATTCAAGGTTCCTTTGCCGGTGGAATTCTCCCCAAGCCAGATGGCGGCACTGTTGGAAACGGTTCCGCCATTGACCGTCATGGTGCCCGTGCCGCCAAGAGAACCCATGATGATATTGCCGTTGGTGGTGTATTTTTGGATCGAGCCGGAATTCAAGGTCAGAGTGCCCGAGGCGGCGGAATTGTTGCGCCCGATGGCAATCCAATTGCTGACGATGAGGGTGCCGCCGCCGATGGTGCAGGAGGCGGTGGTGGCGTTTTCCGCGACCCAAAACTCCCCGCCGCAGACCAACTTTCCCGGCGGATTGATGAGCAGGGCGCCGCCGTTGACCTGGGCCACACCGCCGCTTGGGGCCAGGAAGGCGTTGGTGGAGAGCAAAGTGAGGGTGTTGGAGTTGGTCTTGACAAAGCTGCCGCTCAGCGCGGGGTCGCTGACGGCGTTGGTCCAGGAGAAATTATCGCTGCGATTGAACTGAAGAACCCCGCCGTTGATGACCGGGCCGGGCGCCACGCTGCCGCCGACCCCGCCGTTGCCGAGTTGGAGGGTGCCGGCGCGGATGGCGGTGCCGCCGGCATAGGTATTGTTGGGGCTGCTCAGGATCATCATCCCGGGTCCGGCGAACTTCAAACCGCCGCTGCCGATCATCGTTCCTGTGAAGGTGAGAGTATTGGCGCTGTTGACATAAAAGGTCGAATTGGGCGCCGTGGTGATATTCTGCGCCGCAAGGGTCGTATTGCCGTTGACGAAACAATCGCCGTTTAAATTGTAGCTGCCGGCCGTGCTGCTGCCGCTGCCGGAAACGGACCCGCCGTTGAGGGTCAAGCTCCCGATGGCCTGGTTTAGTCCCGTATCGCTCAAAGCGCCGCTGTTGAGAGTGATGTTTGGCGGAACGCCGCTTTGCCCGGAAATGTCGTTGCTGCCGAGCAAGGTCAGCGCGGCTCCGGAATTGATGGCAATGCCCGCGACGTTCCCCAAAGCGCCATACAGGCTGCCGCCGCCGTTCAACGACAATGTGCCGGAACTGACGGTCACAGTTCCCGCCATGCCACTGGAGGGGCTGGTGTTGTTCTGCCCGGTCAGGTTTACGGCGCCGGGGCCGATGACAGTCAGGTTGTTGCCAGCCGCCCCGGACAACAGTCCGCTGACCGACAAGGTTTGTCCGCTGGCGACGGTGAATGTGCCGGGCAGGCCCAAAGTCACAGGCGCGCTGATGGCGGCCGATGCGTTGACGAGGATGTTGCCGATGAGCGTCAGCAAGTATCCACCGCCGGCGATGGTGTAACTGCCGCTGCCGGGAGTGGCGAAGGTAATGCCCCCGGCGGTGACAGGGCCGCCCAGCGTTACCGTGCCCGCCACGCCGGAGCCGGCCCCGAAAATCGCCCAGTCCGGATTGCCGTTGGTCCAGTAGAAATCGGTCACACCGTTATACCAGTTGGTCTGGCTGTTGACGGAGCTTTGGTCAGCCCAAACCCCGCCGCCATCCTGGGGCGCGCCGCCGCTGGCGCTGCTGTCCCAAGTCAGCCCCGCGCCCACCACGATGGAGAGCGGGCGGGTCAACACAACCGAGTTGGATTTGTTGGTGAACAGGAGATTGGCGGAATAATACCCGGCGGTCAGACTGTTGGCGGCGGAAGCGACGGTCACGGTCACATTGGCCGTGGCGCCAGAGGCCAGGGAGCCGGAGGCGGGGGAAACGGTGAACCACGAGGAAGTGTTGGCCAGCGACCAGCCCAGGGAGCTGCCTCCATAATTGGCCAGTGTAAAAATGCCGGAGGCCGGAGTCAATGGACCTCCCTGCGGTCCGGCCACAGCAAGTCCGTTGGTGGGCGTGACTGCCAACGGATTGAACGGGGAAAGGGCCAGGGCGTTGATGAGGCTTTGGCCTTTGGGCGTTCCCCAGCCTGTGCAAAGATCATAACCTGCGGCAGCGTAAAACCGGGTTGGATTGGCGGCGTCGGTGTTATTCCCGGCGGTGATATCATGGAAGGTTGAGCCGTAAGTTGCGCCTTTGCCGAGGGCATAAACGGCAGGGTTGATAAATCCAACCGGCGGCTGGGCATGGGCGGCGGCCTCCTGATTGACCAGCGCCATAAAACCCGCCCACAACGGCGAGGCGCAACTGGTGCCGCCATAGGCGCCGGTGGCGCCATTGTTAAAGAGCACCCAAACATTTTCCGCCACCATGGCGACATCGGGGACGTTGCGCATGTAGGCCGAGCCTTGAATGGCGTCCATGCTGATGCCCTGCTGCCAAATCGGGATGGCATAGGTCGAGCTGATCCCGCCGGTGCTCCCGATGCCGTTGCCCCGGTTCCAGGTTGTTTCAGACGCCCAGGAGCCACCGGCGCCCGTGGTCAAAAAGGTTCCCCCCACCGCCGTCAGGTAAGGCTCGTCTATCGGCAAGGGAGAGACGACATCGCCGTCCCCGGAAGCGTTGAAATAGGATTGCCCCTGCGCGGCAAACTGCTGAAGAATTTGCAGGGCGGTGGAGTCAAAGCCAATCAACCACGAAGCGCTTAATTGTTTGGCCAGATTGTCTGTGGCCATCCGGTTCAGAATGTCGTCCGTGGCCGATCCGTAGTACACGATCACCCGCGTGAGTCCGGGCGCCATCGCGATGGCCATCTCAATGTCCAGCGGACACTCCGCCCCGCCATCGTCGGTGGTGATGCTGGCAACGCCGTCCAACAACACGTTGCTCAGCGGCACATTGGGCAGCGAGTAATTGGCTTCGTAAGTCTGAATGTCGCTCGCGACGTAGCCCTGAAATTCCATCAGGCCCACCGACTGTCCCACGCCCGTGTTGGTCACCCCCGGAGCGTAAGCGGCGCGAAAATCATTTCCCGCATAATTGCCCGACGGCCCCGAGCCGGCCGCCGGGGTTGGCTGGGCGGCCCGCATGGGTGCGGTTAACTCATGGCACAAGGGGCGCGGCGGCGCATAATTATCCAGCCCGCTGATATGCAGGACCGGCACGGCCAGGTCCAGTTGCGGCTCGCCGTCCGGCGCATAAAATTCGCGGGCTTCCACCGGATGCGCATAAACCCGCATCTTCAAGTGGAACGCTCTTTCGATGTCCGCCACCGATCCCGCCACGTCCACCAACATCCGGTTTGGGTGTTGCGCGGTCACGGTCAGGTGGTTCGAACCGGCGAAGGCCAGGACCGCCTGGTAATCCTGTGGGGCCGGTCCAAAGCGGTCGGCAAACTCGCCCGCCTCCAGGTAGCGCCGGAAATTCGGGCTGGCCGGGTCGTAGAGGTTCTGGAGCAACTGGTCCAATTGCGCCTGATTGCGCAGGGGCAAGCCGATGGCCAGCCGCAACACATTGGTCCCCTCCAGGGGGCGGACCGCCCGCAACCGCGCCGCAGCCGGAGGCAGATGCCCGCGCAAAACCTGTCGTTCCCCGGCCCGCGCGAACGGGACTGTCAGGAGGAGCAAAAGAGCGGAGAGAGCCGTCCAAACTTCGCGTCCGGCCGGAGGGGCGGCGGTTTTTTCGCAAGGGCGGCAATTATTGTCAAACATACTTATTTGCGGCGGTGCAAACGGCTCCTTTGCCGCCGGACCAATTTGCCAGCGCCTGGTCGCTGGACGGCCAGCCTATCCTTTTGGGGGCATTTCAGGTTTCCTTGGATTTGGCTTTCTTTGCGACGGCAAGAATTCCATCCAGTTTGGCGATGACTTCCTGGTCAATTTTCTCCTTGGGCACGAGCCGCGCAAGAGCGTGATAGTCTGTCTTCCTCAGCAAGTTGGGCAGTCCTATTTTTTGGAAGAACAGGTCGAAGAGCGGGTTCAAAAAATCGTCACTGGCTTTGACATCGGCAGACCAGGGATCCGGGCGGCCGAGGGTTCGGAGAGCGACGGTGATTTCCTGAATACAATCGCGCATGGTCTGCACACGCCGTTGTGCTTCAGCACGGCCAAACAAGTCGTCGGGCTGATCATGCCGGGCATAAGCGAGAAGGACGGATTCAATGCACAGATAATTTTCGATTTCGCGCTTCTGCCACATGGTTTCAGTCAGCGGTGTGCCGGTGGCGAGCGGCTTGTCAAGGCGATCGAACAAAGCGAAGCCCACCAAATCCTGCTTCGCTTCCTGAATCCCAAAGAAGTGTTCACGAGCGCGGTTCGGGAGATTAGTGGTGAGGTAGTGGACGAAGGGACGTTCCAACACGCCGGCGGCCGGATGTTCGAGGGTTTGGGCAAAGGCCTGAAGAATGGCAAGATCGGTTGAACCTTCAAGATAGAGCGCCCAGCCTTTGAGTTCGGCCTGATAATACTGATCAAAACCGATGTCGGTGAGCGCCTTGAGAACTTGCTGGCCCCGGTCGTCAATGCGATGGGGCGGGCCAACAAAAGCGATGACCACGTCGCGATTGGCGGCTTCATTGAGGACGACTTCAGAATGGCTGGCGGCAATGATCTGCGAGCCTTGCCGCGCAGCCACCTCCGTCAATAATTGATAAATTTGGCGCTGGCGAAGAACTTCCAGATGCGCGTCGGGTTCGTCGAGCAAGAGGACAGTCCTCGGATTGGCGTAAAGATGAGCGAGCAACAGGAGCGTCTGTTGCAGGCCGCGGCCAGCGCAGGAAAGGTCGAGCATACAACCCTCCTGGTCCTGATAGGACATGGTGATTTCTCCACGCTCCTTGAGGAATTCGGGCGGCTGAAGTTGAGCGCCGAACATAGACTTGATGTAATTAGAAACCTCCTGCCATCCGGTTTTTGGCTCTGGTAATTCGTGGAGTTGGTGGCAAAGGTTGCGGAGCACTTGCGCCGTCTGACCTTCACCGAGCAGAACGTTGATTCGCCCCGCCTCCCACTTTGGTTCAGTGGCGGCCAACCCGGACATGGGTGGGAGGAAGGCAATTAAAGTCTCCGCCGCTTCCGGCGGAACAGGCATGCGCTGCAAATCCTTTTCGTTGTTCAAACGCAGCGGCCGGCAATAGAGGGATTCATCATTGGCATAATCGAACTCCAATCCGCAACTCCAGCTTTTCCCACCGGACACGCCGTCCACGATGATGTCTATGCGGATGTTTTGTAAGTCCGGTTTGCCATTGGCCTTTTTGACGTCGCGCACATGGAGGTTTCGCCAGAGCAGATTTGCGCTCGGCACTGGAATGGCTACCAGATCGCGTCTATTGATGGTGACGCCGGGACGTTTTGCTGGAACGGCTCTGCCTTTGTATTCTTGGTTCCATTTGCGGAGGCCGACATCCCACAGGGCAAGCGATTGCAAGGCGGTGGTTTTGCCGGAGTTGTTCGGCCCGATAAAGACAACCGCTTGGCCCAATTCGATGTCCGCATCCGGGAAACGCTTGAAGTTTTTGATGCGTAAGTGTGTCAACATAGATGTGGGTCCGGCTGCTTGAGTCGCAAGTGCGAGTGATTCTCTGTCGGGCATTTCATCCAATGTCCTGCCTTTGAGTTAACGTCGCCGAGAACGGAGCCGAAGATTTCGAGCCGGGCGATGCCCCAGCGGTGGCAGAAATCGGCGATCTGCCCCAGTGGAAGCTGTAGTTGGAGGTTGTGCGGCGCGGCAATCATGGCTTCTTGAGCTTCACAGCATGGCGAAGAGTATGGGCGGGATTCCGGGGAGTTGCATCAAAAAAACGGGGGGTTGCGTGAATTTTGGGAAACGCGCACGAAGATGCAGGAAAAAAGAGCGGGGTTTTGCGCCATTTCCGTCATGTTCGCGGTTGCGGGCCGGGCCGCGGTCGGGTATTTTGACGGGCGTATGACGTTGACTGAAAAGATTTTGGCCCGCGCGGCGGGGAAGAAAACGGTGGAGGCCGGTGAGAATATCTGGGTGCAGGCGGATATTCTGATGACCCATGACGTGTGCGGACCGGGAACGATCGGAGTGTTCAAACGGGAGTTTGGCGCCAACGCCAAGGTGTGGGACCGGCATAAGGTGGTGATTATTCCCGATCATTATATTTTTACGGCGGACTCGCTCTCGAACCGGAACGTGGATATTTTGCGGCAGTTCGTCAAGGAGCAGAACCTGCCCTATTTTTACGACGTGATTGACGATCCGGACGGTTTGTGGAAGTTCGATCCGGGCAAGGGAGCGCTGAAGCGGCAGTATGGGGCCAATTACGCGGGGGTGTGCCACACGGCGCTGCCGCAGAAGGGGCATACGCGGCCGGGGGAGATTCTCTTTGGGACCGATTCGCATACCTGCATGGCGGGGGCGTTCAATGAGTTTGCCACGGGGATCGGCAACACGGACGCGGGATTCGTGATGGGCGCGGGCCGGCTGTTGTTGAAGGTGCCGGAAACGCTGCACTTCCGCCTGGAAGGGCGGTTGCAACGGGGAGTGATGGCCAAGGACATTATTTTGCACTGTATCGGGCAGATCGGGTCTGACGGAGCGACGTACCGGGCGATGCAGTTCGACGGGGAAGGGGTAAAGGGACTGACGATGGACGACCGGATGACGGTGGCCAACATGGCGATTGAGGCGGGGGGCAAGAACGGGATCTTTGAATTTGACGATCAAACCAAGGCGGCGGTGGATTCCCGCTGCCAGCTCAACGGCACCAAGGCGGCGTATCAACCGGTGAAGCGGGACCGGCGGGAGAAGTTTGTTTACGAGATGACGCTGGATTTGTCCAAGCTGGAGCCGACGGTGGCGTGCCATCCGGATCCGGGGCAGCGCAAGCTGGCCAGGGAATTGGGGGGGATCAAGCTGGACCGGGCTTACGTGGGTTCCTGCACGGGCGGCAAGACGAGCGATTTTCTGGAGTTTGCCCGGGTGGTGCGAGGGAAGAAGGTGGTGATTGACACCTTTGGGGTGCCGGCGACGCCGGAGATCGTGCGGGACCTCCAGTCGGCGCGCTGGGAGGAGAAGACGGTGTGGCAAATCCTGGTTGACGCCGGGGTGCAGATGACGGAGAACGCCGGCTGCGCGGCCTGCCTGGGCGGGCCGGTGGACACGTTCGGCCGGATGAACTCGCCGCTCAAGTGCATCAGCGCCACCAATCGAAATTTTCCGGGGCGGATGGGCCACAAGGAATCGCAGGTTTATCTGGCGTCGCCGGCGACGGTGGCGGCGAGCGCGTTGACGGGCCACATCACCGATCCGCGCGAGTTTCTGAGTTGATGGAATTCTCCCTTTGGCCTCCGACTCACAGGAAAAATCGTCCCGGCGCCCGGCCCTGTCCGTGCGCGAGAAGCTGGACAGGTGGTGCGAGCGGGGCATTTTGGCTGTGGTGCTGGCGATCCTGGTCTTGGGGCCGCTGGCCTTCGGGGCGACGGAAGACACCCCGGACGGCTACTCCTCACCGCACTTCTATGGATTGGTGGTGATCGAGGGATTGACGGCGCTGGCGCTGGCGCTGTGGGCGGGGCGGTTTTACGCGCAGCGGGGATTCCGGCTGTTGTGGCCGCCGATTTGCTGGGCGGTGCTGGCGTTTGTGGCCTATGCGATTGTGCGGTGCCATTTGGCGGAGATTGAGTACGCGGGGCGGCAGGAATTGAGGAAGGTGGTGTTGTATGCGGCGCTGTTTTTTGTGGTTGTCAACAATCTGAACCGCCGGGAATCGGCCACGACGGTGGCGGTGGCGTTGATTGGGCTGGGGATGGGGGAGTCGTTGCTCGGGTTTTACCAGTTCGTCACGCACTCTCACACCATCTGGGGGGTGGTGAGGCCCGTCTCCCGTTATGGGATCCGGGGAGGCGGCACCTACATCAACCCGGACCACCTGGCAGGGCTGGTGGAGATGATTCTGCCGCTGGCGCTGGCTTACACGGTGATGGGGCGTTTGAGCGCGACGATGAAAGTGCTGCTGGGTTATAGCGCGCTGGTGATGATGGCGGGCGTGGTGGCATCGGAGTCGCGGGGCGGCCTGGCGGCCATGGCGGTGACGCTGGCGGTGTTTTGCGTGGTTTTGCTGTTCCAGCCGGATTATTGGCGTCGCGGGGCGCTGGCGCTGGCGGCGATGGGATTGGCGGGCGTGGTGTTGATGCAGCAGTTCGGGTCGGTGAAAGGGCGGTTTGACCAGTTGGTTACCGGCGAGGGCGACTCTCGATCAGTTTATTGGCAGGCGGCGGAGCAGATTTTTCACCAGCATATTTTGTGGGGCGCGGGGCCGGGCCATTACAAGTTTCTCTATCCCAAATATATCCTGTATGAAGGCCTCTACGGACAGCATTACCCCCGCTATGCGCATAATGATTATCTTAATACACTGTGCGAGTGGGGTTTGGCGGGATTTGGCATCATCATTGCGGCGGTGGGGCTGGTTTATGCCGGGGTGTGGCGGATATGGCCATACGTGAGGAGAACTTCGAACGAACTGGGGAGGAAGGAAAGCTCCAAAGCGGCGTTTGTCTTGGGGGCGTCGCTGGGCCTGCTGGCCATTTTGATTCATTCGGAGGTGGATTTCAATATGCAGATTCCAGCCAATGCGATCATCGCCATCACCTTTATGGCACTGCTGAGCGCGCACTGGCGGTTTGGCACGGAACGATATTGGGTCAATCCGGGAAGAGTGGGAAAAGTCCTTTTAGCGGCGGTGACACTTGGGGTGGCGGGCTATCTGGCGGTGGAAGGAACGCAATTGGGCCGGGAGTACTACTGGCTTCAGCGCGGGCTGACGGAGAGGTCGTCGAGAGAACGGCAATTGGCCGCGCTCAAGAAAGCATATCAGATTGAGCCGGGCAACTACCTCACCCAGCATGAACTGGGGGAGTGCTACCGGCTGGAGGCGTTTGAAGGGGAGCCTGGCAATGAAGCGCTGGCCCGGCAAGCCATGAAATGGCTGGAAGGGGCGATGGATTTGAATCCATACGCGGCACGGGCACTGATCGGTTATGGCCTGTGCCTGGATTGGCTGGACCGGCCCAAAGAGGCGGCGGCGTATTTCATCCGGGCCAACGAGTTGAATCCGTACAACTCGGTGGTGAGCTTTTTCTGCGGCTGGCACTGCGTGAATGTTGGGAATTATCCGCTGGCCAAGCATTGGTTCGAGGCCTGTCTGGGGTTGCCGGAGCATCAAAAAGACGCGGAGGGGTATTTGGAAATGGTCAATGAGCGGCTGGCTCAGGCGGCCAAGACGGGGCAGGCGCCATAGGCGAAGGCTCAAGGCTCAAGGCTAAACGCTAAACGCTAAAGGCTGAAGGATGAACGGATTGCGCCCTGCCTGGTTGACGGGGAGGTGGGCGAGAGCGGAAAGGGCGTTTTGGGGCTGGAAAACGGCGGAAGAGGCTTAAAATGCGGCATTTGGGCCAAAAAATGGCTGGAAAAAAAGTTGAAAATAAAGCAAAAAAACCAGTTGACATTTTTCCGGCAAAGGGTAATCTCCCTTTGTAAATCAACATTCTTATAGCAAATCGTTATGAAAAGAATTACCCCTATTTTGGTATGTGCCTTGACCTTGGCTTTGGCGGGACTGACCACTGTTGTCATGGCGGCGGGCGCCAAACGCGCCACAAAAGCGACCGTGCGCGCGGTGCATGGCGATGTCCAATACTCAACTGACGGAGGGCAATGGAAGCCCTTGAGGCCGAACATGGATTTGCCTGAAGGCACCTCCGTTAAAACCGGCGCGGATTCGGGCGCGGATATGCAGGTCAACGGACGCACTTCCACCGTGCGGGTGACTGCGGACACCACCATGACCCTGAAACAGATGGAAGCCATCGGGGCAGGCATGGCTGCGGATACGGAAACATTGTTGAAACTGGATGGCGGCACGGTGATGGGAAGCGTGAAGAAGATTTCCGGGGATTCCCATTATCAAGTTTCCACACCCCGCGGTGTGGCGGGTGTTCGCGGCACGGATTTCCAGGTCGTGGTAACGGCATTGCCGTCGGGTCTGTTCACGGTGACTTTCACCAGCGTGACTGGCCAGGTCATTTGCGTATCCAACATCACCATCAATGGCACGATAACGCCTGTCACCAAGATACTGACATCCGGCATGTCATGGACACCGCCTGAGAACGAGACGAGCGCGGATGCTGTCAACCCAGTGCCGATGCTTCCGGGTATACTTATAGAGTGGCAAAACAATCCACTAACGCCAATCACTGTGACTCTGCCGACGCCGCCGCCGCCGCCGATCCAACACCAGCCGCCTACCACAAATCCGAGCGAAACTGGTGGCACATCTGGCACGTAATAGTTTAGCCCATATCTCACCTGAGCGACTGCGGGAACCGGGCGATCTCAACAGCGCAAGGGTGTCCGCAACTTTCCCGCGGGAGATTTTCGATAGAGAGCGGCCTGAGCGTGAGC